>Ga0315274_10000638_pt1 | contig 54150 bp, 61 predicted proteins | sample YL17G02_20_MG_FD_203700 | JGI IMG/M metagenome (GOLD analysis project Ga0315274, IMG submission 203700) | Sediment microbial communities from Yellowstone Lake, YNP, Wyoming, USA - YL17G02_20 | ecosystem: Environmental > Aquatic > Freshwater > Lake > Sediment | place: USA: Wyoming | collected... | reverse complement strand
TGTCATAGATAAGTATTGCATAGATAATGGTGGTTAAATTAACACCATTATTCCATACCAACTATGACATTTCTAATTCCCTCTACTATGACATTATCATGTCCGTGTTACAGCTACTCTTTCTCTTAATTTCTTTCAGTCGCATTTTTTCTAAAAGCAGTTCTGTCCGAATTAATTGCCAAATCTCCTTGCTGTAGGCAGTAGTCGTGGCCTTAAACCCCTCCCCTCTTTGATATTTCAAAATATGGCCCGGGTCTTTCGAATAGACAATTTTAATCTTTTTGCCTTGGCAGGCGAAATTAATTATCTGCTCAATCCCATTGCCCATCTTGGCGATCAACCTCAAATACGGCTTAATCAAATCTCTTTTTAAAATTCTTTGGCCAGAAATAATATTTTGCCAGGATTGAAGATGCTCGCGGGGAAACATATTTCCAATGACCATCGCAAACTCACCTGTTTTGTAGGCGCTAATTAAATCCTTAACATATTTCTTGCTTAGGGTGCTCAAATCAGCGTCGCATAGAAAAATTATCTCGCCCTTCGCTAATTTAAGCCCCCTGACAATGGTTTCACCCTTACCTAAGTTTTGACGATTAGCAAGTATTTTAACTTTTGGAGCTAAAGACTTACTAAGAGATTTCATTATTTCTAAAGAATTATCCTTGGAGCAATCGTCAATCACAATAATCTCTTCTATTTCTTTACAAGAAGCTAAAATCTTAATTTCTCCAGCAAGAGTCTCGCTATTATTATAGACAGGAATGATACAACTGATGGTTTCTTTCATATATGATTATCCCACTGGGGTAACTCGCTTATATCATCGCTTTGTTAATTTCCTAATAAAGCCGACAATAAAAAGAATGCCAAAAATAAAAAGAGTCCAGGCGATCAAAATAAACGGAAAAGGAGCCTTTAGGAAAATAAACATCAGGCCCGCTAATGAAAAAATTAAACCAAAAAGTAAATTTTTTGCTTCTTTTAGGCCTAGAGCCTCAAATATAAGGAGCAAACCGCCCGCAAAGAAAATGGCCGGCCAGAAAAGTAATACATACGGAGAAGTATCAATAGTTCCCTGGGGTTCAACTTTGATTAATGGTCCAACTGTAATTTTTTCTGAAACATTGAATGTAATTCTTTCTTGCTGAAAGACATCGGTTTGAAGGAAAGAAAGAAGCAAAAAAACAGAGCCTAATATAAAAATGCTACCAAGAATAACAAAAATAATAGGAAAAGTTCTTTTTCTCATTATTTTATTCTATCAAAAAATCGCCTGTAAGGCGATTTTTTGAGATTAATTTTGTAAACTCCGACTGATGAACGACGCTAGAACCTGTCTGGCATAAAAAACCCATTGATGTTATTGCAGGGCAAAATGGATTCGGGAAAACAAACGCATACAGAAAATAAGGACAATTATGGTGCCTAAAATAACACCCCCCCAAGCAATCCTAATCTAATTAAAATGAAAAAGGAGAATCATCGTTGATTCTCCCTGGTCTTGGAAAAAAGGAAAGAAGTGATTCTTGTTCCTTTTTCCAGGTATCGCTTACGCCCCGTACGTTTCCTTGACGGCTTCCCCGACAATGATTCTGACAAAACTCTTCAGCTCTGCCGCGTTGAGACCCGTATCTTTCGCGGCATTCTCGAGTTCACGAGCCCACCACGTTTTGTCTAGCGAGATACGTTGCCTACGAATCCAGAAACGCACAAGGATCAAAGCGATCTGGCCCATACGCTTCTCGTCCATTTTTCTTACCTCCTTTCTCTTTAGAATTTGAAAAAATGGCATAGTGCCTTAGCGAACCACCTGTATTATACCAAACAAATTGATTTGTGTCAAATTCTAAAAACCGCCGACTAGGCGATTTTTTGAGATTAATTTCACGAGCTCCAAACTCTGGACGATGTTAGAACCTGTTTAATTATAAATATTTCTCCTTATACTTTAAAATCGTAGTTATCGTATATGGTTCAATGGAAAGTTTTAGAGCTTCATCAATAGTCGTCCATATATAACTTGAACCTTCTTTATCAAGCACAACATCAGTAGTTTTTGTTTTACAAGCATAGTCTAAAAAGATAAAATGTCTTTTCTCGTGGAATTCTCCCCCAAAAACAAATTCCTGGAGAGTTATAAATTTTATATCAAATATATCAAGATTTGTTTCTTCTTTTATCTCTCTCTTAAGCGCTTGTTCTATTGTTTCTCCGAGCTCTATGTGCCCACCAGGAATAACGTATTTTCCTTTCCATTTGGGAGAAGTCATAATAAAAATCTTGCCTTCTTGGTTGAAAATTAAACCACCAACCGTGGGTTCTGGATATTTTTGTTCGTCCATATATTCTATTTTATCAAAAAATCGTCTGAATGGCGATTTTTTGAGATTAATTTCACGAGCTTGCCCTGAGCTTGGACTTCGGGCTGAGCTCAGTCGAAGCCTCGAAGGGCTCCGCATCGTGTCTGCCCACTCTGCTACTCACTATAGTTCATAAAAACCAGAGTTGACACCATTTCACTGCAATCTATCGCTCAATTCCTGCCAAAAGACTTCATTATCGTAATCCTCTTCATACTGTTCCAACTCTTGGTCTTCTTCAAATTCTCTGGTAGGGAAAAATTGATTATATTTCTGGTCAAACTCAACATATCTTTCTAATCCAAAATTCTTGGCAAAAGAAAAAATGTATTGTTCAATATCATCATATTTTTTAATTCGTTCATCTTCTAACCGAACGGAATTAATCATCCAATTTCCTAAATAAACTATCTTTATTAAGTTTTCGTATTGTTCTTTTGTTATTTTAATCTCCATAATTTTCATTTCTCAATTAATTTCTTGCCCTGCCGCCTCTTCAGAGGCGATCCTCGCTCCGAAGGAGCGGGAGTCTGTCGAAGGAGTTTATCCTGAGCATGCCGAAGGGTTCCTGCCCAGATTTTTCTGGGCGTCGTCCTTGTGGACGACCGTCCAGAAGGACGAACCTCGCCCCGTTGGGGCGGGAGGCTCGCTCTTTTCTAGAGCGGCGACTTTTTGCCTATTACTTATGTCGTTATTAGCAATACGAATAAGTCCACCAAGTTTCTGGACTGCCTTTTTTATTCTTACAACGCAGCTCCGCAAATCAGAGACAATATCGTGTTCTGGCAAACGAATAACAATCCAGCCATGCCGCCTAAGAAAAGTATTTTTTATTTTATCTTTCTCTCGCTGACGTAGATTGGAATGAGCCTTTTTGTTGTCACACTCAATAGCAATTGGCCCTTTTTTGCAGAACACGGCGAAATCAAGACAATATCGCTTTTTACCGAATATCACATAGTGTTGGGCAATTGCTTTAATGCCAGCTTGTCTCAAACCATGCTCCAGGATTTGTTCGGTTGGAACAACGTTGTAAAGTTGTAAAATGTTCTTTGATTTTAATAAATGATTTAATGTGGTAAAACCAAAAGAGACGCGGCGCGGTATTATATTCCTGATGGGCCGAGGCAGTTTTTTAATTTTACCAACCCGAACCCGGAAATAATAATCGTGAGCTTTGAGATTATTTGACTCATCTGGCAGTAAATCGCTCCTCTTGATAATTTGATAATTTAAAACACGAGCATAATATCGAATACGTTTTCCTTGGCGACCAAATAGAGCGGGCTGATAGAAAGCAAGATAATTAAATTGTCGCCTCGGCACATACGCCGCTGGAATTCGATACCAGTTTTCGGACAAAAGAATATCAAGATCGCGCCTATCTCTGATTACACCAACTAAAACGATTTTATCTATTTTATCTTTTGCCTGATTTTTAACCATATTTTCAACTCTTTTGTTATTCCAACATTCTCAAGAATGTTGGAATGTTTTATTTAAAAGATTTTCGAGGGGTTCGACTTTTTGCCTGCCCCGTAGTCACTAAGCCTACCGAAGTGTACTACTAGGATCTGCCCTGTACCGTGTCGCCGAAGGCGACTCTGGTACGGGGGTTAAAAATCAGATTGACCCCATTTTTCAACGAGCTGCCTCGGATGAAAGTTCGCAAAATTTGATACGGGGTGTTTTTGGATTTCAACCAGCCCTTTCTTTTACTAAGTTTATTAATTCCTGTTCGGATTTATAGATGCCGTGACGAGAAAATACTAAAATTTTACAACTTTCATCGTCTATCATTTGAAATACCGCGCGATAACCTTTTGATTTGCCGATATTTTCTCGCAGCGGCACAACGCGCGCCTTATAAATTTCCCGTTCTCCAAAACCAGAAAAGGCATCAATAGCTGGCGTCTCACGCAATCCCTTCAAACAAAAAAGGCGCTCCCACGCCTCAAGCGACTCTTGCGGCGCGGCAAAACGCCTTAACGCGCGAAAATCTTTTTCAATATCCGAATGCCGAGAAATTTCCATATCATACTAAAGCCGTTCCATCTCGGCGTATTTATTACGATAATAGACAAGATTGTAATCAATAACATCGTCCTGTTTCGTGGCAATCCAGGGCGCCTCCCCATGGCTAGCGCTCTTCATCTCCGCGCCGGTGAACTTTTCCCACTTATCGGCGACCTCTTCCAGCATTAAAATTTCTTCTTTGGTAAAAACTTTTGGATTAAATTCAGCGAGCGGTTCGATGTGTTGCTGATCATTATATCCTTTAGGCATTTTGCGATTGGTAATTCTAATTTCATTGCCGGACATTTTCTTCAACATTTTTTCTCCCATACGCGGCACCGGCCCATATTCAAAGCGCAGGTATTCATCGCCGGTCACGGAACGCCCGTATTTTTCAAAAAAATCAAAATCAAGGAAGTACAAAAGCTTCATCAACTTGAGCTTGCCAAGCGTGCCGTTCTGAATTTTTTTGGCGAAAAACAGGATGGCATTTTTATACTTTTTTTCGTTGACTTTAGCCATCTTGATCATATTACCTATATTATACCTGAGATAAAAAGCGATGTCCACAACATCGAAAATGCCTTTAGTTAACGTGCAGCTATTGATTTGGCGAGTATACTATCAAATGGGAAGGATGGGGATGTTTCCTAATTTTGATTTATTAAATTATACCTCACCTCAAAATTCGGAAACGTCCCTATTTTATTGTTCACCTCAAGAAGTGCAACAACAGCTAGAAACAACGGCCAGGGATTTAGGGTTAATAGGCAGAGACAATCTTTATGGCGCGGGTTTGGTGAATGCGGAAAAGGCCGTAACTTACTAGAATCGGGAAAAAGAAAACTCTAGAAAAACAGCCCCGTTTAAACGGGGCTGTTTAGTCCTTCTAAGCAAAACATTCTGTTATCGGAGCCGTCTATTCGCTTTGAGGGAGGTTTTTAATTTATCCTCCAGCTCTTTTATTCTTTCTTTAAGCTCAACCATTTTTATTTCTCTTCCGATAACCATTTTGTTGAAACTTTCAAGTTCTTCTATTTTTTCCTGGAGGGTCTTTGTTTGTTCTCGGACTTTAACTTTTAGTTCTTCTTGGAATTTTTTCGTTTCGCTTATATCAAGAATCGTTAAAAAATAACCAACAAAGGTTCTGTTTTCGTCTCGTCTGGCAAGAGCCGAAACGCTTACCGGGATGTTTTTTCCGGTCTTGGTTAAGAGGGTGAACTCAGTGGTAACCCGTTTCTCTTCTTTGACAATTGTTTTCTCAAAATCCGCTGCCTTGCTTTTTTCCGTAAAAAGAATATCAATGGGTTTTCTCAGGGTTTCCATTTCATCGTAACCCGTGAGATCTTCGAAGGCCCGATTCGCTCCAAGGATAAGATTCCAAGGATTAACCGCGCAAAATGCCAAAGGGAGAAATATGGTTAGGTCTTCAATATATTTTCGCAGGTCTTCAATGTCGCGTACTAAGTCGTTAAGATTGATTTCCGGGGGTATTTTGGGGCTAATCCCTTTTTTGAAAGATTTCCTTATTCCCATTTTACAAAAAATTCATGATAAGAATCGCCTCTAAAAACGCATTTAATTTCCTTACTGGTAACCTTCTTTCCTGCCACCACGAAGCTGGCGGCAGATTCACAAAAACCCTGCAGCAGGGCGCAAAAAACCGGATGACCGGTAAAGTTTTTTAAAGTTAAAATAGCGTAGTTTCCCGATTCGCTATATTCCCTTTTCGCGAAGTCGCCGATACTGTAGTTCTTTCGCCATCTTTCCGGCACGAACTGAAGAATTTTTTCCATGGAAACAAAATACTTTAGAAGTACCCTTTCAAAAAAGGAAACCTTTTGGTTGTATCTGCCAAACTCTTTCATTTTTTCTTCGTCCCACCCAAAAATATAGGCGGCAACCAGTATGGGCAAAAGATCGTACCAGAGGGGGTACCAATCGAAGATTTTGATGTTTTTGTAATCCTTGTAAATATCAATCCAGCAGTCCATTTCTCTAAGTTTATTCTCAAGCTTATTAAGGCCTTCTTCGCCTTCCATAATCACAACCGATTGCAAAGCGTTTTTAATGGTTTGGCCTCTCGCCTTTCCCTGAAGGCCTTTGATTTTTTCTATTTCTTCTTTGTCTAATTTAATATCAAACATAAAACATAGGCGTAATTTGATTTTCAATTAATATATTACACCTTTTTGTTCAAAACAGGAAAGGTGAATTGTTTTACACCTCTTCATATCAAGCTCCAATGTTTGCCATCGAGAGGTATGCATTGAACGATTGACAAAAGAAAAGGACAACTTATAAAGAAGTTAACTAACCAGTACTTAATTAGAATATGAAAAACGGCATCGTCTAAAGTTAAGCGGGGTCCGCAAGGCATAAGTTTTTTTATGAATTTTATTTGTTGAACTATACCTCAAAATTCGGAAACATCCCTATTTTAAACTTAAAAACCGCTTGTGCTTCTTTTTTGCTTCGCTAGGCGAAATCTTTTTTAATTCTTTTGCCATTCTTTCAGACGCCTCTCTTAAATGCTCATCTGCATTAAAAGCCTTCTCGCTTATATAAAACGCCATATCATTTATTGCTACAAGTTTTAAACCGGCTAAAGAACGCAACCTGGATAAAGCCACGTACCCCATTCCCTCGACAAAACATTTAGAAAGATCGATTTCTGCCGCATCTAAATTCATACCTTGGCTTTTATGCACTGTTATGGCCCATGCCAATCGTAACGGCAGCTGATTTATTCTGGCTATTATTTTCCCGTCTTCGTCAACCGTCCAACCAGCTAATTTTGCCGTAATTTTTTGGCCGCAGATGGTTTTGACAATCGGTAAACCCTCAACATTAAAATCAACCACGCTGCCCTGTGTCCCGTTTACATATCCAATTTCAAAATTATTTTTCAAAAACATCACCCGCGCTCCTTTTTTCAGCACTAAGCGTTCTGGCGCCAAACAACTTTTCTTTAGAGCGCTTACAACCTCGTGCTTGCCTGTGGCGGTCATATGGTAAACAAACTCTTTACCGGGAATCTTTTCTAACTCAATGCTATTTATCGCGTCAACGTCGATATTGTGGGTGTATAATTTTGTCGGTATTTCCAAAAAGTCTTCTTGCGGCGGCCTCCCCATTAATATTTTTTTTGATTCTTCAACGTTATTGTTTCTAATATGATTTAACAAAGCGAATAAATCTTTGTCTCTGTGCCTGTGCTGTTCTTCAAGATAACAAATTTTAATATCCATATTTTTCCAAGCTTGCGACTCCACCACAAACTTTTCCACGCCACTTTTATTTATCGGCGGAAGTTGAAAAAGGTCGCCGGAACAAACAACCTGCATTCCCCCAAACGTCTCGAAACTGGCTTTAAACTGCTGGCAGGAGCGATCCACCGCATCAAACTGGGCCGCGGTAAGCATTGATATCTCATCAATAATTAATATTTTAGTATTCCTGTAATGCTTTCTTAAATAGGGCTTTTTCATTAACTTCTTAATGTCATTTTTGGTAAGATTTTCTTTTATCCCGAGCCCGGACCACGAATGCAAAGTTGTCCCATTCATATGGGTCGCGGCAATCCCGGTACTGGCTGTAACTGCCACCGATTTATTATTCTCTTTTAAATAATCAATATATTTGTTTAATAAAAAAGTTTTCCCGCTTCCAGGCGGGCCGGTCAGGAATATATTGTATCCCATTTTCATCGCGTTTAACGCTTCTTCTTGTGTCATCTCAAGCTAAGTATAGTTCTTGATTATATCCGCCAACGCCGACAAATTCCGCCTCGCCCTTTAAAATCTTTTCGTATGGCCGGCACGAAAAACAACCCTGCGTTCCGCGGAAACACTCAAAGCGGCCAATCTCTCTGGCCTCTTTAATTTTTTTCGCGATAGACAAAACTTTTTCGCAAGCAATTTCTACTTCTGGCAAGGCAACGTTTGAAGGAGTATCTGCATGGTCTAAATACCAATAAGCAGCGCCGGTAATCTTTCGTTTTTGCAAAGCATTTAAAAGCAAAACGTAAATCGGCAATTGAAGCGAGTCCTGTCCCTCTTCGTTCTTTCCGGTTTTAAAATCAATAACTCGCACGCTGTTATCTGCCTCAATATATTCCAGCCAATCAATTTTTCCGCACAAAACTATATTATCTTCCTCTGACAAAAAGAAATTCGGCAACGTTTCGCTTTCCTCGCTCTTTAGCTTTAATGTTTTCTTCAGCAGCGGTCCCGGATTTCTGACAACTCTTTCTACCATTTGCCTTGCGCGTTCTTTTGCCTCAGCTTCCTCTTCTGCTGTTTTAAACCCGCCAATCTTGCCTGAAACTTTTTTCCAATTTTCCTCAAATGCGTCCGGCAAAGATTTTTTAAACCTATCCTCCGCCTTATACCTTGCCAAGCCCTCCAAAGTTTCGTGCACTGCATAGCCCAAAGACAAAGCCGGATTTACCAAACTTATCTTTCTGTTATCTTTGCTTTTATACATATTATGCAAATAATATGCCCTGGGACATTTTAAAAAGTCGCCGATAGACGAGTGCGATACCCACACCGCTCCATATTTATCTTTAATAGCTTTTTGCTCCACAATAATAAATATTTATTAAAAAAGTTTTGATTTTTATTCTTTAGCTTATGGGCGATATAGTATTTTGCACGCGGCCAACTTGCCCATCTTCCAGCCGTACCTTAATCCCGTGCGGATGAAAACTGGAGCTCGTCAAAATTTCCGCCACTATCCCGCGAGTAAGTGTTCCAGTTCTTTGATCTGCCTTAAGCACAACTTCTACCTCCGAACCAATTTTTACATTTTCCCTTTTTTGCCCATCCATGAGTTTTATCGCTCGATTAACTTTTTCTTTTCGCACGCCGCCGAATTTCATACCAATAAAACCGACATGCCACCTTAATCAAAATTCGGAAACATCCCCATTCTAACCCATTCTAATTGGACAACCGCCCGACAAGACGATCTATATATTTCTGCCCGCAGGATTCTTCTAATTGAGCTAAAACCATTTGTACTGACTTGTATGGACTCGCCGGCAGAGAATCAATATATTTATATCTTTTATACTTCGGTTGCCACAAAATACCCAGTAGTTCATTTAAGTTTATAAAGAGAGAGTACAAAATCGCATCAGCTTGTTCTGATGTCAGCCTGCCGAAATAACCAGATTTATGTTCGGGAAAGCGTATGTGAACGGTGAGCGGACCAATTTCGTTAGAAAGCATCCGCACGGACGCATAGCGAATAACACCACTAGAATGCTGGAGTAATTGAAAAAACCAAGGAAAAAGAAAATCGGGATGCTCTTCTTTGTCGTGTAAATAATAAATGACTGAAGCTGCGACAATAAAATTTTCTTGTCGCCATTCTTCAGAAATTTTGGCGTACTCGCCGGGCGCGCCGTTAATGAGGTTTTTAATATCTTTATACTTATCTCGACCGCCCTGCGAGCTATATAGTAATTTTCTCACTCTGCGAGCGGCCAGGCGACTGTCGCTCTTGTTGCCGCGCAAAATGATATCAAAACATTCTTTGATGGTATTCATGATTGTGTTTTCTTATTCTCCTCGGCACGAGCCGCGGGGGAAACGGGGTCAAGTACTTTTTTTAGGCTTACCCACTGGATTCAGCGTTGAAGCTAATCCAAGCTTTAATGCCATCTCTTTTATCCAAGACTCTTTTCCAAAAGGACATCCTCTTCTAACCGCATACCGAATTTTCTCTAATCTTTTTTCTTCGTCTTCTTCTGACGCTTCGTAATCTCTTTCTTCTCGAAATATTACTTCTATGCTATTAGCCCGATTGAGGATGTGGTATATCAGATTATCAACAATTAAACGTGGAGTTCTTGCCATGCTTTAATTATAGTATGATGTTGACAAAAAGGTACTTGACCCCGTTTTTCCCCTCTTCCGTTTTTCCCCTCTGTATTCTTGCGCCACGGAAAGCGAAATCCCGCACCGAGCTACGCTCTAGTGCTGGGATTTTTCAACTATTTGTTTTTGTTCCATAAATTTATTCTCCTAATTTTCTTGCCCCGTAGTTCCGCCAGAGGCGGATACTACCGGGGTTTGTTGGCCAGGTCATAAATTTATCGCCTGTGGATAACTATTGACTTTTACCAAAAATTTACTATACTTAAAACATCACGATGAGAGGACTACCAAAGGGTTTCGTCCCGAGGGAATGCCTCTCTTTTTTTATTTTGTCAATTTTTCTTTGAATAGCTGAATATTGACAATGAAATTGCTAAATTTTCTAAGTAATGACGAAAAACGGGTATTTGGCACAATTATTTTGCGCAGTTTGTTTTGTTTAACCAAGTATTCAATTAAGCAATAAAAATCTCCATCTCCGGAAACAATGACGGCTTTTTGATAATTAGGATACTCAATCATCGCATGTAAAACCAATTCGGCGTCAACATTGCCTTTGACTCTAATTTTGCCATTTTCTTTTATCTCTAAAGTCGGTTTAAAAATACAAATATAGCCAGCTTTTTGCAGTTCAGTATAAAGCATTTGATTGCCGGGAACAAAACCGATAAATAAATATGCTTTTTCAACTCCGTATTTATCTTTTAGAAATTGCCTGAACCTAGAAAAATCCAAATCCCAGCCCTGGCTTTTAACGCCTAAATTCAAATTTTGACTGTCTATAAACGCGTAATTATTTTCCTCTTTCCTCATAATTTTATTTTTTTCATTTTTTATTTCTCAATTAATTCTTCGAGTTTTTGTTTTGAAAATTCTCAATCTTTTTATGGTCATACTCTTCAACCTTGCCACGAGAATTAACAAAGAATGCATAAAGGCTCAATTTTGCACAAACATAATAGGGTAAATTATTTAAAACTTTCTTTTTAAATGATAGAGGAAAGCCAATGCCATATTTATGGCCATGATAACTCTGCATATACCTTTTTCTTTTCGTATGCATCCTTGTTATAATCTGCCCAACAGCAGAATTAAAACTACTGCTTCTGCTACCGCCCGGTGATTTCACTTTCTTACCCGGATCACCCTTTACTTCAATTAACCAATGCCGTCCATATTTTTTAGGTTTTATCTTTTTAACCTCAATATCAACACCGCGCCTCCTCAGTGCCGGCGGTTGGAGATTATCACTCCAGCCTTTATCTTTTAAATACTTTTCAATTTTTTTTCGAACAAACGGTTCAGTCATAATTTTTTTAATTTTATTAATTCTCCTTTCATTGATTTATTTAAAACGCTATCAAAAAGTTCTTTGAGTTTTGATTTTTGGGCGAAGAGTTGTTTTTTGTATTCTTGCGCCGCGGAAAGTTTTTCAACGATTTGTTTTTGGACTTTGAGAGGAGGAACTGGAATTTTAATTTTTCTTACCAAGTCGCTATTAAGATTTCTCACAACACCCCCTGATGCAGATTTTTCAAATTGAATTTGTGTCTGCGAACTTCCTAAAATGTAATAGAGAAAATCCGGTGATAAATCAGTATTTTTCAAACGAAGAAGAAGCCAACCGTCATGAATTGCCCCCGATATTTTTAATATGTACGGCCTCCCAAAGCTCATCGAATTAGAAAGGATAAAATCGCCCTCTTTAACCAGTCGGGTTTTCGATACGCCTTCCAGCTTGATTTTTTGTTCGGTCGAGACAATATACTTTTCTCCTTCTTTCGCATCACCTATTTTAATCCAATTAATGCCGTCCGAAGAATTTGTTATGTAATTGTTGATGGGCCTCGGCGAACCTCCTCGCGCAATCTCGCAGACTTCTCCCAATTTTTTGACTTCCCAGTTTTTACCGGCCGGATTTAATTCCTTGTGTAAAAGTGACTGAAAAAGCTCGTCGGCTTTTTGGATGAGTTCATCGTTCAACTTCTGCGCCTCGGCGATTTTATCCATCCGCTCAACTATTTGTTTTTGGATTTCGAGAGGCGGGAGGGGGATTTTTACAAAATTTACAAATGATTGGTCAATTCCGCCTTGAGCCGCACCGTGTTTTGTTTTTAGTATTTGCCTTTGACCCTGTGGCGAGTATAAAATATAAAAAAGAAATTTCTGGTTAATCATTTCATTCTTACCGCGCAATATAAAAATATGCTCATTAATCGCTGCTTTAGAAAATGGGAAATCATCGGAAAGAAAAACGGTTTTCCCAGTGGTTGCGCCATCTTTAGCTATCAAAATGTCGCCACGATTTAATTTTCCTTTATTTAAAGATTCGTAAAAATTTCCTGGAATATATTTTAGGCCATCTAACTTAAAACCATTGCTATCACTAATGTGCTCTACCCCTATACTAGGTATGCCAGAAGAAACGGCGCCACCTTTCGGTCTTTTACCAGATTCAATCGTGCTTACAACTTCTCCTAATTTTTTTGTTGGAAAATTATTCATTTTCTTCAACGAGAAATCCCATTTGATTTTTAATTTCAGTTGGCTGAAGCAGTAAAGTAAAATATCCTAGCACTCCATCAATTTTCATCAACAAAAATTCTCTTTCACAATAACTATCAAACGAATATGTTTTTTGACCAGATATCATATTGAAACTCGTAACCCTTGGTTGAATCTCTGACGCAGGAATTTTAAATTCGTTCAAATCTTCACCGGAGCTCTTTTCCAATTCTGCCAAAATAGAATTAAATTCATCGGCATATTTTCTAGACACTAAATGCTTCGGCAAATTATTCTTTAGTGCTGTTAGCCGTGCTAATAATTTTGCAAGTTCTTTGTCCATAAAATTTAGTAAATTTCTCCTAATTTTCTTGCCCCGTAGTGAACGCCTTGCGTTCTACTATCGGGGTTTATTGGCCAGATCATAATTTGTAAAATTCCAATTCAATTCCTTCCGGAACTTTCAGAGATTTCAAGTCTAAATCATAATTGCTAGCAAGAACTACTTTCGCAATCAACTTTTTGCCAGCAACAGGACCAAATTTCTCCAAAATAGTTTTTAGATATTTAACCGCATTTTCTACAATTCTGGGAGCAAATTCCGGTCTCAGAACATATTTTACTTCAATAAAAATTAATTCTTTCTCTGTCTGTATAGTTGCGTCCGGACGATATACAAACTCTGGCTTGTCCAGCATTCCGTACATGAAATTGATTTGTTTCTTCATTACGCCACCAATATTCCGCTGTACCTCATTTAAAATCCTTTCTTCTACTTGCCGGAAGTGCGCAAATGTTTGCTGGTCCGGTTGTGCGTTATTTTCCTCAATATCTCTTTCGATATTTTCTTCAGGAATATGGAAATCTGCCTCAAGACCAGATTTAGGACTAATAACTAATCTTCTAAGCTCGTCTAATTTTAGCAGAATCAGCAAAAGTGAAAGTGTTAAAAATGATTGCCAAAACTGGCAAACAACAAAAAATGCAATAGCAAACAAAATAAAAACAATGAATGTGATTACCTCTCCTATTTTTTTTGTTGGCCAGGGCATATAATTTTTATTTTTTACTCGCAGAAATCTGCGGCCACGCGTTAATAACTATTACATTTGGCACGCGTTTCTTTCCTTTTATTGCCTGATTTTGTAAACGTAATAGAGTTTTTACTTGCCCATCTATCTTTGTTGTTTTTAATACCACATAGAAACTCCGCTGTGTTCCTTCACTATCTTGATACGCGGGGAGTTGTTTATTAAACCCGTGAATAACTCGCCTACTTGATGTTAACTTAATTTCTACCAAGACCCTCGCCTGATACCCATAACTGAATTTAAAATCTACAGGGCCATTACCTGCATTCGGCTCAGGACTTACATCAAGATTATTGACAACACAGTAAGTATCTGCAACGGCAAAAAATAGACGTTGAGCAAATCTTTCATGCAAGGGTTTTCCAGTAACATAAAGGCTTTTGCTTAATCCATTCACTTCTATAAGTTTTTTAAATTGATTGACAATTTTTTCTACGATATTTTCTACGTCATCTAAACTCCTAGTTACTAGTTGTAGCGGCAGAGGATTCTCGCGTGCGAATGTATTACCAAGTTCGTACCACTTGACTTCCCCAGCAGGATCCATATCGAAATCATAGTGCTTCCCAGTATTCTGCCTGTATGCCGCAATCAACTCTTCTATGTTTGCTTTATTTGAAAAAATAAAACCTCGCAACTCTCGCTTTTTTATTTTCTTTTTCCACGTTTCTCCAATTAACCGATTTAATCTCTCTCTTAGCTCTCGATTTGTAGATACTACGTGATCTATTCCTTCCCATGAGAGGGCCACAGGCAAATCTCGTAAGAATTCTTTTGGTAAAAGTACAGCCGGCTTCCTTTTTGTGGGATGTTTTGGCAAAATATAGCTACGCTCACGAAATCGCCATTCAATTAGTAAGTCATGTTCAACGCCAAGATTTCTCATCACTTTTTCCGTGTAAGCAAAAACCTCTTCTTTAATTATCGCTATGGTCATGTCGCTTAATCTATCCGCGCCGAAATCTTCCTCAAATAAACCTATCAGCTCAAAGATTTCTGGGTCATTTATACCCATATCTAAAATATCAAACGCCGTAGTTAAAAGACGCTTCGCTAAGCCGACACCTATCGCATTCCCATCGCCACTACAAACTCCATAGCCGATAAAAACACCGCTTGTCTCTTTGAATGTAAGCCTTCGCAACGCCTCTCTCCACGCCCGAATGTTTTTGCTTCTCCTGTATTCTAATAACAAACGGATAATATCAGAATAATAGGTTTCAATCTTTTTTCTGGAATTTTTGAATTCGTTTATTTTTGTTTTCTTTAACAAAAAAGGGTCCAAAAAAAGGCGCGTATCAATTCCAAGAACCGCATCAAATATACCATTCTCTTCAAATTGTTTGTGCCCAATTTTAAGATATGAGCTTAGTAGTTGCACCATATTTATTCATCTAATTGTTCGGCTAAATTCTTTTTTAAACTCACTAACTTTTTGTCTATTTCCTTAATCTCCCTCAAAATCTCTTTCGGCTCCCTGTGTTTAGTTTCTTCCTCTCCGCTGTAGGGATTGTACGTATTCGCGGATAGAATATAGTCGTTTTCGGCAATTTCTTTGACACTTGTGAGCCATGAATACGGTTTTGCAACTGCCTTATCTTTACCCCAAAGTTCCAGAAGTTTTGGAATATCATTTTTATATTGCGGTCCAAACTTTTTGGCTTTTGAAAGCGAAGAGCCATCGCCTTGTATATTAAAGAACCAGATTTTCTCATTCTCATCTAATTTTGAAACGGGTTTCTTCTTGAAAATAAAAACTGAAGTTTTTACGCCAGCATAAGGTTGAAAAACTCCAGCTGGCATTGAAACAACGGCTTGAAGTTGGCATTTTTCTAAAAGATAGCGGCGAATTTCTTTATCATCTCTGTTTGTACCAAATAGAGTGCCTTCTGGCAAAATTATCCCTCCTCTGCCGTTTGGTTTTAAAGCATCAATAACATAACTCAAAAATAAAATTTGAGTCTTGGTTGATTTAACAAGTAAAGATTTTTTAATTCTTTCTCTATCAACTTTTCCGGCAAATGGCGGATTAGTCATCACCACATCATATCTTCTTAAATCTTGTTCATCTTCTGGACCAGCGACTGTATCTTTCCTTTTTATATCTGATTCTTCTAGGCCGTGCAAAAAGAAATTCATTAAGGTTAGACGAACCATTTCCGGATCAACATCTTGGCCAAAAAATGTTTCTTTTTGTAAAAATTGCCATTGCTTTTTGCTTAATTTATCGCCAGGACCTCGCTTTACGCCGTTATATTCATCAATAAGTTTTGGGTCAGAGTTTTGAAGTTTTATCCCTTCATAAGCGGCTAATAAAAATCCGCCACTTCCGCAAGCTGGGTCAAAAACTGTTTCGCCTATTTTGGGATTTACCAGCCGAACCATATAACGAATGATATGGCGAGGAGTTAAAAACTGGCCTAATTCTCCAGCTGCCTCAATTTGATTTAACAAATCTTCATATAAATCGCCTTTAACATCGGCATCTAATTGAGAAAAATCAATTTCATCAACTATATCTAGGGCTCTTTTTAGAGTGACTTCATCGGGGATTAAAAATTTAGCTCCGTAAAACATTTTTCGGATATTTTCCCTGCCATTGCTGATGTTTTCCATAAATGGGAATACTTTGTCTCGAACAAAATTAAAGAGTTCTTTACCAGTTTTATGAACCCAATTTGACCAGCGATATTTTTCATTTTCTTTTTCAAAAATTGATTTATAAGTCCTTTTTGTTAATTGAGCTTCTTTTTCTAAAGCCGTATCTTGTTCTTCAAGCATTTTTAAAAAGAAAAGAAAACTCATTTGCTGAATTCGAGAAATTGGGTCTTTTAAACCAGCCCCCCACAAATAATTATTTAAACGGCTAATCTTTTGCTTATATTCTTCTTTTAATTGGGAAACTTTTGGGTTCATACTAAACAAAAATTTTATTATTTAGTTCTTGTAAATTGTTTTGGATTTCTTTTTCGCCAAAGATTTTTATAACGGCTGGCAAACCACCGAATTGATTAAATAACGACTGGTTGAAAATTGAGACATCGATTTTTTCTTTGTTAGCTAAATATTGGTTTTTGACCATTCTTAAAATTTTGGACTGCTGACTGCCAAATTTCTTTTCAATTAACCAAGCTTCAAATAAATCATTAATTTTATTTTCTTGCATTTTCTCTTCGGTCGGGAGCTCGTAAGTTTTCAAGGCAGATTTAACAAACTCCGAAAGCGTTCCTTCGGGATAATGATAAGCGGCTTTTAAATTAGCTTCGTTAAAATAGAAATCCGGAGAATTCAATTTCTCAGAAAGCTTTCGAACTTCTTCATTAGTTAATTCTTGGCCTTCTTTTATTTTCTTAATTAAAGGGTCTATCTCAACTAAAGACTGGATTTCTCTTTGCCAGCGGGTCTGATAATCATCAACATCAACTTTCTCGCCTGCGGGGCCTATTTCTACATATTCTCGTTTAACAATTAAATCAATGTTTTCCGGAGCTTCTTCCGGAATCTGAACAAAGATTTTTTTAATGTTTTCGGGAATTTCTTTTTCTTCTTCGGTTAATTCTTCAAATTCTGTACCCCAAGGAATTCCTTTACGGTGCTCTAAAATTTCTGAATATGGGTTGTAGCTTTCATCATTGAAGTCGCGGGTCACTCCAACAAAATCATAAATTCTAAATGAAAATTTACCGATAGGTTTACAAAGACGCGAACCCCGCCCCCGCATTTGTTGGTATAAAATCGGGGACTTAGTTGGCCTTATCATTAAAATGTTTTCAACTTTTGGCGCATCAAAACCGCAATCTAACATTCCCACAGATACCGCCACATAAGGAAATTCTTCTTGCTTGAACCTTTTTATGGCTTGGTCGGCGTCAGGAACATTAGAAGTGATAACCTCGGCATATCTTCCTTTAAATTCTGGATAAGCTTGATTGAAATAATAAGCAAGTTGGCCAGCGTGTTTTTGGGTGACGGCGAAAATAATAGCTTTTCTATGTTTTTTGGGTTGGCGTTTTTCTTCTTCCTCTTTATATGCCTTAACTATCTGTTTATTCCTGGCTGGAACATTAATTACCCTTTCCAGATCTTCGGGATGATAATCTTCTTCTTCATATTTTATTCCTTCTAAAGAAACCTTTGTATCAATTCTAGTTATGTCATATCCTGCGAGAAATCCTTCTTTAATACCTTCTCTCAACCCATATTTAAAGGTTGGTTTTCCTTCTTGTTCCTTTTCGTCCCAACAATCAAAAAGCTGATAAGTGTTCCTATCAATATATCTTGAAGGGGTAGCGGTAAGGCCAATTTTTATTGCGTCAAAATAAGTTAAGACAGATTTATAAAGATGATAAATTGAACGATGGGCTTCGTCAGAGATTACTAAATCAAAATAGCCGCTGGTGAAGTTTTGAAGTTGAGAATAAATTGTGGGAAGCGTCCCAATGATTATTGAGCTTTCTCTTTTTAATCTGCCACCGTAAAGAAGTTCAGAGGGATATTCTTTTAAGTAATCGTTAAAGGTTTCTTGGGCTTGTTTTCCCAATTCTATTCTATCTACTAAAAATAAAACTCTTTCTATCAAGCCAGCGTCAAACATTCTTTTTATTTGAACGGCGATATTCAAGGTTTTACCGGTACCGGTCGCCATCATAAGGAGCATTTTTCTTTTTCCGCTTTCAATTGCCTTATCTACGGCTATTATTGCTTCTTTTTGGTAAGGCCGAATTTCTCTTGTTTCTCCTTGGACAAAAACTTTATCAGGTATAGGAATTACAGATAAGAGTTTTCTTGATTTTCTTAAAACTAGAAGTTTTTCTAAATCCCTTTGCGAGAAGAAAGTAACGACTTTTTGTTCTGGACGATAATTATAATCCCAAAAATAAATATCCTGGCCGTTTGAAAGGAAAATAAAATCAGCCTGAAATTCTTTAGTATAATCTAGGGCTTGTTGTTTTCCAACTTCGGGATCCATTGAAAATCTCTTTGCTTCAATCACCGCCAAGGGTCTTCCCCTTCTATCCTTTAATAAATAATCAGCTCTTCCTTTTTTAGCCGGTTCTTCGGTTGAAACTTGATTTTTGTCTTCAATATTCCAACCTGCTTCACGAAGTTTTCTATCAATAATCATTCTTACATCACTTTCGCGTAAAACTTTGCTTTTTCCCGGTTCGGCTTTAATTTCTTCTTTTTGCGATTTATAAAATTCTTCTGACATTGTGGTCTATCTTCCGGATAACTGCCGATTGAGTTCGTTTAGAAGATTGTCTTTAAAATTTCTGATAATAGCTTGTTGATCTTGAGGTAAAAGGACACTCAATTCTTCTTTAAAGTCCACTTTGGCGGCTTCGGAAATAATAATATCTTTAACGTTTCCTAATCTTTTTTTCTGCTCTTGAGTTAAAATTCCTTTTCGCATGATAAAATATAAATCATAAAAATCGCGCGCCTTTTTACGCTCTAATAAAGCATTGAATATTTTTTCCTCTACAAGCTCGTTTTGTGATAGATGTAAAACATTATATGTCGGAATAAAATCATTGGCGATACTGTCCACTTCTCCTTTAACAATTCTGCCGTTCCGTGAAGAAATATTTATTGAAACCGCCACCGGTGGATAATCATAAATTTTTAATACTGCGTCGCCATAGTATCCCTCTTTAGTCGGGACTGGTTTCGGCCCGAGTTCCACCTTAATACCAACTTTTTCAATCTCCGCTAGAACCTTAATAAATATGCCTTCCACAAATTTTTTCTGCAAAAATGGTTTTATATTAAAAATTGAGAAATCTAAATCTTCCGAAAAACGCGGACTACCATAAATAATTCTTAGCGCTGTGCCGCCTTTAAAAAGGACATTCTCGGCCCCCTCTATTCTGTAAAGTTGAGATAGAAAGAGATGTTGAAAATATTCACGGACAACATTGAGGAATTCGCTAGTTTGCTGTTGCGTAGCTAATTTTTTAATTGTTTCTTGGGTAATCATATTTCGGCAGGCTCAATATGACCCTGAATTTATTGAAGGGTCATTGAAGTGTGCTTTTAATAATGCTAATCAGTTTACTGTTGTTAAATAATTTGGCATAGCGAAGTGCTTTTGATGTGTTGATTCTTTCTTTATTAAAACGGCTAAGGGGTTTTTGTTTATTGATTAGTTTAAAATAGTTAAGATCAACAAACGCCTTTTCCGGCTCGGCGATTAAATAATTATAATTATCCTGTTTTTTTGAAACATAACCGGTAAAGGCATCTTTTTTTATACTGCGGTAAGTAAATGATTTTCCTAGTGCCGAAAAACGGCGAGTCGCTTTTGTTGTTACAGAAGTGATTTCATAAACTGTCTCTGGAATTACTCGGTGATAAGAAAGTGCAAACTCCAAAGAAACATACGAGGGCTCATATAATTTGTTTGCCAGATAAAGATCCGGGACATGTGTATCAGATAATTGATAAAGTCCCCGCCTGAGACTAATGATATATCCTTCTTTTTTGAGCCGATGAATCAAAAATCGGGTAGCTATTTTTGATCTACCTAAAAATCTTTGAACATCGAGAGGGGTAAAAATCTTAATGTTTTTTTGCTTTATTTCCCTTTCAAAATATCTCCATTTCATAAAATTAGTGCTTTATGCTAATTTACCAAAACGCTGTATATTTGTCAATATCCCCTTGTCAAATCAAATCAATTTTCTCTCTTTAAAACTAAAAACTTTACTTTTAGTAATAATTACGTGGTCTAAGACGTCTATGCCCATTATTTTGCCGGCTTCGAGGATTCTTTTGGTGATTTCTAAATCATCTTCGGAGGGTTCGGGGTCGCCGGAAGGATGGTTATGGACCAAAATTACCGAGGCAGCGTTCTGTTTCAAGGCTTCTTGAAAAATTTCCCGGGGGTGGACGAGATTGGCATTAAGAGTGCCGACAAAAACATGCTTTCTAAAAAGTAATTCGTTTCGAGCATTGAGATAAATAGCCATTAGATGTTCTCGTGTTTTTTCTCGCAAATAACTAACTTGAAGAATTACATCTTTGACTGAACTAACTATTGGCAAGCTTTCGTCTTGAATTTTTAAAGCTCTTTTGACCAATTCGGCGGCGGCTAAAATTGTGCAGGCCTTAGCTTCATTTATTCCTTTTACTTCTATTAAATCCTCATATCTCATTTTCAAAAGTCGCTTTTTTGAATATTTGTTCAAAACCTGCTTTGCTAAATCTAAAACATTTTTTCCTTCTCTACCAGTCCGAAGTAAAATTGCCAAAAGTTCTTCGTCTTTTAAGTTTTCAGGTCCTTTTGAAATTAATTTCTCTCGCGGCCGTTCAACTTTGGGTAAATCCTTTATTTTATAATTTTTTCTTGGATTTTCTTTTAACATTTGAGTATTTTTCTAAAAATTTATTAAGGTCGCTTTCCTTAATTCGCCATTGACCAACTTTGGAAGCATTAAGCTTCCCGGCCTTAAGATAACGCATTACACTGCGCTCACTAACGCGGAGTATTTTAGCCACTTCTTTTAGAGTTAATAACTTATCCATATCCTCATTATACGCCTACTGTCATATTTTGTCACGTTTTAAGAATTAAAAAGTGCCCAGCGATGGGCGTTTTAATTTAATTCTACGGCTCGCTTTACCCCGTTAGAAATAGAACGCGAACATCGCCGTGTTGCTGTAAGAGACAGTATATTACAATGATTGTAATAGCGAAAATATATGAAATAAAGACAGGCGTTCGCGATTTCTAACGGGGTTTATCTAAAGGGAATTATAAAGAAGCGAGATATCATCTGTACGTTTTGAGGTATAAAACTTTGCTACCTCGTCCCGCAATCCCAGCAACATCGAAAGACTACAATTCCATTTCTCATCGGAAAGAGTAAGGTCAATTAATTCTAAAGCTCGTTCAAGAGCTGAAAGAAACTTCTCCCGGTCCTTTCCCTGCCAAGTTTTGGCTCTCATAAATTCAGAACTAACCGTGAGTAGCTGTTGTTGTTTAGTAAATTTTTTCCAGCGTTCTAACTCCATTAAAAAAGCAATTTTTTAATAATGTCTTCGACTCTTTTTTTGATAACCGGGTCTTTAATATCCATCGAACGATTATTATCCGCCGGCCGAATATTCATTAAGGAAATAAAATCAATTTTTTTATCCTTAGGATATATATTGGCTCCCCATAAATTAGCGTATAGAGAACCACTTGTCATAAGTTCTTCTGCACAATCAACATGAAGTTCGCAGTCAGCCGAAATAATCTCCCGTTCTATATCTACAACCACTTTCACAAAAGAAGCCGAAAAATCGAGAGAGGTTTTTTCTCTAATAATCATAGTTCCGGGGCCAGGGCTCGAACCTGGAATCTTCTGCTCCAAAGGCAGACGTGTCACCGATTACACCACCCCGGAATATATAAAGGAGTTTAACTCCCTAGAATATTAAACCACGAATTAAGCAATCTCGCAAGAATCAATGATGGCAAGCTCAATCGCCAGTTGGGGAATCGGCGAGTACTTTATTTTATTCCCCGCTTCCAAAAATCTTTCAATGATTTTTGAAATCTGGCTTATTTCCAAGTTTTCAATCTGGGAAGCCAGTTTTTTAATTTCCTCTTCGGTTAGGCCAACTACAATTTTGCTTTCTCCGCCAGTCATTTTTAAAAGCAAACCTTGTCTTAAGTAATCAATCATTGCTTTGATAAACTCCTGCGGGTCTAAACCTCTCTCCATGGTTTCGTGCAAAAATTGGATTGCCTGCTTCGCTTGATTTTTAGCAACAAAATCTGTCAATTGGCTGACAATCGCTGTATCGACTAAGCCAAGAACATCCCTTATATCCTCTGCCTCAATCTCTTTGCCGCTGGAGAAAGCCACTACTTGGCCAAGAAGGCTTTCAGCATCGCGAATGGAGCCGCGGGCACTAGTGGCAATCAGCTCCAGAGCTGACTTGCCGATTTTCAGTTCTTCTTTCTTGGCGTCTCTTTCCAATTTTTTAATAATCTCCGAAACTTTCAACTTTCTGAAATCAAATCTCTGGCAACGAGAAAGAATCGTAGGAATCATTTTGTGAACCTCGGTGGTTGCCAGAATAAAGATAACACGGGCTGGTGGCTCCTCCAAAGTTTTGAGCAAAGCATTGGCAGCTGACTTGGAAAGCTGATGGCATTCGTCAATAATAAAAACCTTATACTTTAATCTTGAGGGAACAAAGCGTATCCCCTCTTTAAGATTTCTAATCTCGTTCACTCCTGTCTGCGAAGCGGCATCGATCTCAATTAAATCCATTGCCCGGCCGCTATTAATCTCCAAACAGGAAAAGCATTTATTACAGGGTTCGAATCCTTTTCGGTTTTCGCAGTTAACCGCCTTGGCTAAAAGACGGGCAAGAGTTGTCTTGCCCGTTCCTCTTGGCCCGGCGAATAAATAGGCGTGAGAAATCATTTCGCCGGAAATCGCGTTTGTCAGAGTCGTAACAATATGCTCCTGGCCAATAAAGTCGGAAAAGCTCTGCGGCCTGTATTTGCGATAAAAAACAAGATTCATATAAGTATAAAGTATTAAGTATAAAGTATCATGTATGCAGAAGTGCGGAGCAGAAAGTATTAGGTATAAAGTATGGGGAAAATACGGAATCAAGTATAAGGTATAAAGTATTAAGTATAAAGTATGCAGAAAATATAAATATAAGATATGAAATCAAAGTATTACGTATGAAGCATAGCCGAACTCTTAATCAAACCGTTTACGAGCTTATGAACATTAATTGTCTGACAGGAAATTTGGCTAAAATCTTCTGCGTTTAAATAGCCAAGATCTCTTACGATAGCTAATTGATTTTGCAATTCGGTTATCGACCCAAGAGAAATATAGTAAAAATATTGTTTATCCTTAACTGTCTTCCTTGAAAACCCTTCGGCAATGTTGCTTGTAATCGAAACCGCGCAGCGACGCATTTGAGAAATCAGGCCAAAAACTTCTTCTCTAGGAAAGTCTTTTGTTTTTCTATAAACTATTAAAACTAATTTGTGTCCTTCCTGCCAAGCTACTAAATCGGCAAACGATCTAATTTTTTTCTCCATATTCATACGCCTCATCCTTCTTCATACTTTATACTTTATACCTGACCATGTCGTAACCTAGTTACGACATCTTTGATATCTTTTTCTCCCTCCTTTCTTATACTTAATACTTAATACTTTATACTCTATACTATCCTCTATTTTTTGAAGACAAAGAGTTTATAGCCGAAAAAGTTCCAGAGAAAACCAGCTAAAGCGGCAACTACGCCACCGACATTTGCCCAAAGCCGCGGGCTTAAACCGAATTGGGGCTTGATAACATTGACGACAAAACCGCTGGTAATTAGATGAATGACTAGTCCTCCCAAGGCAATAAGGTAAAACTTGCCAACTTCTTCTGCTTTTGTTCCTTCTTTTTTCTCAAAAACCCAAAGTTTGTTCCAGAAATAGGAATTAAGAACAGAGATGCCAAAAGAGATGGCCTTGAAAACGCTATAAAACCAGCCAGAGCTAATACTGAAAATCCACATTAAAAGATTGAGAATACCTAAATCAATAAAAGTATTGAGAATCCCGACGAGAAATGATTTTGCCATCTGAAAAATGGTAGGCATTCTTTTGCTGACGAACCAAGCAACAAAAACACCACTAAGAGAAAAAATGGGTAAAATAATAGGGAAAAAATTTGCCACTTTTATCACAAGAGAGGGTAAATTTAGAAAACGGGAGACTAGAAGAAAAATAATGGCACAGGCCTCACCAATGATAAGCGAAGCAAAAATATCTCCTTTTTTCATTAAAAAAATTAAGCTTGTTGAGCTCTTTTATGATGAATAATTATTTCTAATCTTATCAGAAAGAAAATAATGAAACAAGCAACTTCGCACACTTAAATCATCTCTTTTCGAGATTTTTATCAATTTTATCGTAAAAAGTGCTAAAATATTAATATGCTTAGATTTTATAATACCCTTACAAAAAAGGAGGAAATTTTCAAACCAATTAACAAAAAACGAGTGGGTTTTTACAGTTGCGGTCCCACCGTCTACGATTATGACCACATCGGTCATGCCTGGAAATATTTTAATGACGACGTTCTGAAAAGGGTTTTATTGTACAACGGCTACAACGTAAAGCATGTGATGAACATCACCGATGTCGGGCATCTGGTTTCCGACGCTGACGAAGGCGAGGATAAATTGGAAAAAGGAGCGCGCAGGGAAGGAAAAACTCCCAAGGAGATTGCTGATTTCTACACTAAGGTTTATTTGGAGAATCGGAAAAAAATAAATCTTTTGGAGCCCGACGTTATCTGCAAAGCGACCGACCATATCAAGGAGATGGTTGAATTGAATCAAAAATTGATTAAGAAAGGGGTTGCTTATGAGACCGATGACGCCCTTTATTTCGATGTGACCAAATTCTCAAAATACGGACGACTTTCAGGTAATACTCTTGGTAAACTTAAAGCCGGAGCGAGAATCGAAATCAACCCTAACAAAAAACACCCTTATGATTTCGCCTTATGGATGAAGGCGGTCGGCAAGCACGAAAGCCATGCTATGGTTTGGAATTCACCGTGGGGCAAAGGTTTCCCCGGCTGGCATATTGAGTGTTCGGCTATGTCCATGAAATATCTGGGAGAGAGTTTTGATATTCATACTGGTGGAGAAGATAACATCTTCCCTCATCATGAATGCGAAATAGCTCAGTCAGAATCAGCAACGGGTAAAAAATTCGTTAATTATTGGGTGCACACAAGATTCTTAATGGTCGAAGGAGAAAAAATGAGCAAATCCCTTAAGAATTTTTTCCGCATCCAAGATATAGAAAAAAAAGGATTTAACCCTCTTGCCTTGCGTTATTTATTCCTCACAACCCACTACAGGTCGAATCTGAACTTCACCTGGAATTCTCTTAAGGCCGCCCGGAGCGCTCTTGATAACCTTTATGAGATGATAACAGACATTAAATCAGAGAAAAATAAGAAAGATTTTAAGAAGGAGGCCAAGGCATATCACAAAAACTTTTTGAATTTCATCAATGACGACTTAAATGTTCCTCAGGCCCTGGCCTTGGCATGGGAAACGCTTAAAGATGAAAATCTCGACAACCAAGAAAAATATAATCTTCTGCTCGATTTTGATAAAGTTTTTGGCCTTGGCTTAAAGAATCTTAAAGAAGCAGAAATCCCTGAAAAAATAAAAACATTGGTAGAGCAGCGCGAAAAATATCGCCAAAAAAAAGATTTTAAAAAAGCCGACGAGATCAGAAAAGAAATTGAAGAAATGGGTTTTGGCCTGGAAGACACCAGTGAAGAAACAAAAGTAAAGCCGCTCTGATTGTCAGAGCGGCTTTGTTCCCCTGTGGTTTTTGACCTGACCAGGACTCCTAAACCTCGAACCTGAGACGAGGAAGACCGTAGAGGTCGCCGCCCAGATTGATGCTATCCCCGACGACAACCTCATAAAGAACGTGGCTCGCCATTTTTCTTGTATCGTTGAAGACGCCGGAGAAAGGACGAATGAAGTGTTCTAGTTGTCCCTCTCGAATCGTGGTAACGAAAACCTTGCCTTCGCGCTCCAACACAAGAAGCATGAGCCTAGGGGCTTCCTCCTTCTCAAGCACCAATTCACAAGGGCCATCACCATCGTGTCCCACGACAATGATGACTCCTGTGCCAATGGACGCGGAACGCGTCCACCTGCCTCCGAGAATCGTAATCGTATGAGGGAAATCCATTTTGCTCCTTCCTTTCATAGGTAAAGAACGAACCCAAAACACAGTGACGAGGAAAGTAGTTGCGAGGATATAGCGTATTGCTATTGTCTAATATTAAAGCATTTTTTTAGTTTTTTGTAAAGACCTCAGCTAACTTTTGTTTCGCTATATTAAAGTAAAGCCGCTCTGATGCCAGAGCGGCTTTGTTGACAAGAAAGACTACCTGTAAAACGTGAGTGCAATGTACGGCGTAGAGGAGGAAAACCAATCGCCCAACACGATGCGATCTCCTGGCCGCATCTCATAGAAGTGCCCCAAGGACAGAGTATGGCGTTGTTCTGCCTGCTCCCCAGGCAAAAACCATAACCCCTCATTGCCCCTGCGAAGAACGACAAAAGGATTACTATCGGGGACTGGAATCAGTTCCAGCAGAACTTCTGGCGCCTCCTGAGTAATCAAGAGATCGCACCCCTCGCCCTGTCCTACAAGGACATTCCGGTCGCCAACAACAACGCTAACCTCCTGTCGCTCGCTTCCTTGAACCAATCTGAGCTCCATCGAAACCCTCCTTTTCTTTAACTAGGTCAAAAAAACAAAACGCATTAAAGAGCTGTTAACGACATTAAATCATCATTCTTGGTTTTTGTAAAGATTGCCGGTTGATTTTTGTTTTGTTATATTGAAAAATATGGCACGAGAAAATAACTATTCAAAAAACTTTGATATCCCGGGCAAAAGACCGCCGCAAGCAATTGAGGCGGAGCAATCTTTGCTCGGCGGCTTAATGCTGGATAAAGCCGCTATTGCTAAGGTAGCTGATGCTCTTATCCCCCGCGATTTCTACAAAGACCTTCATCAACGAATATACGAAACAATGCTTGAGCTCTTTGAAAAGAGCGAACCGATTGATATTCTGACAGTTGCTAACCGCTTGGCAGAAAAAAAACTATTGGAAACTGTTGGCGGCAACGTCTATCTCACCGAATTAGTCAATTCTGTACCCACTGCTGCCCATGTGGCAGAATATGCCAATATCATTCGCCATAAAAGAATTCTAAGGGACCTGATTGACGCCTCTTATGACATCGGCGCTCTTGGCTACGACGAAGCAGAAGACATTGACGTTATTTTGGATAAAGCAGAAAATCGCGTCTTCAATATTACCCAATACAGCCTTACTCAAGATTTTACGCCCGTAAAATCTACCCTTGACCAGGCCTTTGAAAGATTAGACAATCTTTCAAAGCATAGAGGAACAAGAGGCGTCGCCACCGGTTTTGCCGGACTAGATAACAAACTTTCCGGTCTGCAAAAATCAGATTTAATTCTTATTGCCGCTCGGCCTTCGGTAGGCAAAAGCGCCCTGGCTCTTAATATCGCTGCCAATGTGGCGATTAAAGAACGCATTCCCGTGGGAATTTTTAGTCTGGAAATGTCCAAAGATCAATTGGTTGACCGCTTTATTGCCAGGGAGGCGATGCTTGATCTCTGGCGTCTAAGAACTGGCAGACTTGAAAATGAACATTTTCTCGCCATTCAAAATGCTCTGGGGATTCTTTCTGAAGCGCCGATTTTCATTGATGATACTGCCTCCATCAATGTTTTACAGATGAGAGCGATGGCCAGAAGGTTGCAGGCAAGATACGGCCTTGGACTGATAATTGTTGATTATCTCCAACTGGTTGAGCCAAGAACAACAAGAGAAGGCATTGTCCAACAGATAACGGAAATTTCCCGCTCGCTAAAAATTCTGGCGCGCGAATTGAATGTTCCTGTCCTTGCTCTCTCCCAGCTTTCAAGGGCAGTAGAAAGAAGAGAAAGCCAAGTTCCGGTTCTGGCTGACCTCCGCGAAAGCGGCGCTCTGGAGCAAGATGCCGATGTCGTCATGTTTATTTACCGCGAAAGAGACAAAGAAACCAGTCGTTACAAAAACGAAACAAACATTATTATTGCCAAGCACAGAAATGGCCCGGTGGGACAGGTAGAATTAAATTTTGACGATGCGAGAGTAGCTTTCAGAGACGTAGAAAAAAGATTGGAAGAGTAGTAAATGATTGAATTGCTAAATTTTTAAATGTATTCGGAGAAAATCCAAAAACTAATAGATTTGTTTTCTAAGTTTCCAGGCATCGGGCCCAAGACAGCGACTCGTTTTGTTTTCTATCTTCTCACTCGAACAAGCGAAAAAGACAACGAAGAATTGGCAAGGACTATTTTAGATCTAAAAAAAACGCTGAAGGTTTGTCAATTTTGTTTTAAATTTTTTGATTCCCAAAATAAAGAAAACCAACTTTGCGAAATCTGCTCTAATCCCGGCCGCGACAGAAATCTTTTGTGCATCGTAGAAAAAGAAACAGATCTTGTTTCCATTGAAGATAATAAATTATATCAAGGGCTCTATTTTATTTTGGGCGGGAAAATCTTAGGTTCGGGGAAAAATGATTTTGAGAAAGAAATGGTTCAAAAGCTGAAACAAAGAATTATAAATCCATTTCAATTTGGCCTGGCCAATACTGATATCAAAGAAATAATTCTTGCTTTAAACCCTACTGCCGAAGGAGTAGGAACAGAACTCTATCTGGAAAGAGAGTTGAAGGTTTTAGGCAAAAAAATTACCCGCCTGGGACTGGGACTGCCAATAGGCGGAGAACTGGAATACGCGGACAAGGAAACGATACTTTCAGCTTTTGAAAACAGAAAATAAAGTCCAGATTTTCTGGACTGTATTTCCTCGCTCGCTCGGAAAGAAAAAATAGAAGGCGATTAACCTTCTATTTTTTCTATCTCTACTTTGATAAACTGCTGCCTATGACCGCGTTTTACTCTTTGCCTTGCCTTCGCTTTGTACTTAAAAATGATGATTTTCTTCTCTTTTCCTTCGGCCACGACTTTGCCCGTAACTTTCGCTTTTTTAATTAAAGGGACTCCAATCTCGACTTTCTTATTCTCCTCAACGAGTAAAACTTCGTCAAAGATGACTTTTTCTCCTGTCCCCTTTCCTTCAATCTTTTCGATTTTTATTACTTCTCCCGGCTGAACCACATATTGCTTGCCGCCGGTTCTGATAACTGCTAGTGACATTTTATTAATGGCAGATAATTTTTATCTCTCATCTTTAAATTAATTTTTAATTTTCTGTTTTTTCTTCTAATTCTTCTTCGCCCGCCTCAAGCTCCTTCGTCTCCCCTGTCTCAATTAATTTTTCCACTTTTTCGTCAAACAAGGAAAGCCGTTTTTCTGAACGCTCGTAAGCTGAAGTGGCATCTTTTAAATGGCGTCCTAGTTTTCTGAACTCATCAAATAATGTTTTAGCATCTCGATTTATTTTGTCCAGTCTTTTTAAAATTTCCTGCGTTCTTTTTGAAACTTGGCTATCTCTAAACCAATGCTCAATTGTTTTTAGGGTGATATAAATCGTGTTGGGCGAAGTCAGAACAACCTTCTGGCTCCAGGCATACTTGGCAATATCTTCTTCCCCGGAGTTAAAAAGTACTTCGTAATAAATCGCTTCGGCAGGGATATACATCAAGGCGTAATCAACCGTTCCTTCCGAAGGCAAAATATACTTTGAGGTAATTTCTTTTATCCTTTGCTTGGTATCAAGAAGAAACTTCTGGCGATAAATATTTTTTTCCTCCGCTCGCGCGCTAATCATTTTCTCAAAATTCTCCGAGGAGAATTTTGCGTCAATCGGCAGAATTTTTCCATTGGGCAGTTTAAGCACGGCGTCCACCTGCTGTCCCGAAGAAAACAGATACTGTGTCTTATAAAGTTCAGCGGGAAAATGCTGGCTAAGAATATGCTCCAGCGAAGCTTCGCCCCATTGACCGCGAAGTTTTGGCGAGCGAAAAATTTCTTGAAAAGAAGAAATATCCCCTACTTTCTCCTGAATACTTTTTAAGTCGTTTTTCAGGTCAGTTGTTTCCTTAGTAAAAGAACGGACTTGATTCATCATCGCCTCGGAACTGCCATCAACTGTTCCTCTAATCTCTTTGAGCTGAATACTCATTAAGTCGGTCAGACGTCTTTCTAGGTCCTGAATATGTTGAGTTTGCTTCTCGTCGGTTTCGCTCTTTGATTTTCTACCAAACCAGGAATTTAAAAGCAATCCTAAAAGGAAAATAAAAAATATGATTAATACCTCCGCTAAATTAATCATTCCGTTTATCTTACTCTCTTTTCCCTAATTTTCAAGCAGCAGCGCAATCTGCAGTTGCAGGTCTGTTGGCCTCAGGGGTCCACAAAAGGTTCTAAATGTCCCTCGACTTCGCCCCTTCGACTATGCTCAGGGGCTTTGCTCGGGACACTCGACTCGTTTTAGCCACTAGCAGTTCATCTTCTTAATATTTGGGCGGCTTGCCACGAGCGAGTCCCGAGACTTATCGAGGGACGAGTCGAGTGGCCCCATCGGGACTCGAACCCGAGTTCCAAGGTTGAGAACCTTGTGTCCTAACCGCTAGACGATGGGGCCAAACTGAACTTAATTTAACATGATTAAAGGGAAAAGCCAAGGGGGATCCCTTGGCTTTTTCGCCACCAGCAGCACAACAATAGCGCTAATGGTGACATTTGACGAGGCGGGCAAGCCAGCAAACTTTTTGGCCGTTCGCCTCCTCGCCCCTCTTTCTCGCCTTTTTCCGCCTTTCTGCCTCTATCCTTTTTTCCTCCCTTTGTTCTCTTTTGCTCTTCTTTCTTCGAGAACGGTTACGTTGACAACGCACTGGATTTTTCTCTCTTTCTGATGCCATGCTTTAACCCTCCCTCAAGAAAGTTGTAAAGAGCCACCAAAGAACTGTCTAAAAAAGAACTGTATAAAAATGAAAACCGATCGTTGAGATCGGTTGAATTTTCGAATTTTGACTAGCTAATCAAAAACTCAACCAATCTCATGACCGGCAATTGTCATAAGACAAATTCTAAAGTTTGAATTTTTCCTCTTCTGTTTTTCCATCACACTCTCTTTTTAAACATTTTTATCTTAGCAAGAGAAAAATAAAAGTCAAGAAAGAATTTCACAGTAAATAGAGAAAGGCCAAGATGCTTCTTCATCTTGGCCTTTTTTGTGCCTTAGGCGGCAATGGCAATGCCCATGCAATCCTGGGCAGCTCGAGTCCGTAACCTTTCGAAGATTCCCGTCCATCGTTGGACCTCCTCCGCGTTGCTTGTTCTCTCGCTTAGGACGCGAGCAAAGGCAACTAGATCGTCAAAGGTAAACCCGCATTCTGCCCCAAGCTTGTCTCTCTCGCCTATCTTTGTCTCTAGTCCCTCATCTACTACTCTAGAGAAATAGTTGGCGCGACACTGCAGGACAAGCACGGCATAATCCAAGATGAATGCCCGCTGAGTTTCCGAAATTCCCAGTTGCTGGCCTGCGACAAGCGCGTCAATGAGGTTAGCCATTTTCGCGGATCGCAAGACTGGTTCTTCGGAAATGTCGCCGATTTTCCTGCTTTTGAAGGGCCACTCTCTTCTGTCCATTTTTTAACCTCCTTTCTAGGGTCAAACGTGCCTTGGAGGCACAAAAATATCAGGAGTGCGTTGAAATGAGCTTCTTTAATATTTTAAGCTCTTTCTTCCTAACAATCAAGTCTTTTTATAGTTTCTTAAAACTTGAGAGATTTGAATTAAATTCAAGTTAAATCTCAAAGCAGTGATAATAACGCCACCTATAGCTAAAATTTCTTTTTTTGACCAAGAGCCAGTCAGCCAAATAGGAACGATGTTCCCTGAAAAATCAACTTTAAAATTAGCGCTATTTTCATCGCTCGTAACATCGGAAAGAATTAAGTCAGCGGTTTTTGAAAAGCCAAAGCCAAAAGAATTTTCTTGATGGATTTCCTTTAGTGCCTCGGTTTCTTCTTCGTCAAGATTAACGAATAAAATATCTTTATCTTTTAATTTTCTGATAAATTCTTCTGTTTTTACCTTCCCTTTGAGCTGATTCACGATAAAAACAGTCCTGGAGCAATGCTTCAAGAAAAAATCGATTTCTTCGGAATCAAACGGAAAAATGAAGATCTTTTTTTGAAAAAGATCAAGAGCGTTAATCTTTTTTATTGAAAAAGTAAAAAAAGAATTATTTAAAGCAAACCCTAATGTCTTAGCGATTAAATCGTTCTCGTCAGAAATTATCACTAATTGCGGCTTTTTAATAAGAAAAATGAGTTTGGTTATGGGGTTGAGCATATTTTACTAAATCGTGTAGCGTATAAAATTTCTTTTCCACAAACATTCTACGAAACCCAGGATTTTACAAGTGTTCTAGATGAATATCTAATTTCTAATTTCTAATTACTAATTTCTAATCAAATCCCAAATCCCAATGACAAATGGAATCTTGCGAATCCCGAGTTTCCGCAAACTCGCTCTTTGTGGAAGCTAAGGTTCCACATAATTCCAAATGCGCTTTGCGGAAACTCGGGATTCGCAAGATAATATAAGCGTAAGTTAAACAGAAACAAGCTATTCATAATCCGGGACAATCTGCCAATAATCAATAATGTATTTTGCCAGTTCTTTAAAGATTGGCGCGGCTGAATATTCAGCCGTCTTAGTTTGAGGATTATCTAGCTTTATTAAAATCAAAAATTTTGGGTTAAAGGCGGGGCCAAAACCGACAAAAGTCTGAACTGTTTTCTCTGAATAACCCCTTTTCTGGATATTAAGAGCCGGCCAAGAAACTTGAGCTGTACCAGTTTTGCCTGCTAAATAGTAACCGTTTACTTTAGCGGCTTTGCCAAAACCATTTTCTATAACCGAGGAAAGCATGGTTACTATCTGGTAAGAGGTTTCTTTGCTAATAATTTCTTTCTCTCTTAGATCAAGAGAAATACCTTCTGCTTGTTTTAAAATATGCGGTTTTACTAACTTGCCGCCATTAGCCAAAGCGCTAAAAGCAACGGCAATCTGAATGGGCGTAATCTCAATTCCTTGACCAAAAGAGGCAGTGGCAAAATTAACTTCATAACCTTTTTTGAATTCCAGATTTTCAGAAAAAACCTCGCCTTGCAAATCAACGCCTGTTTTTTCAAAAAAACCAAACTTATCAAGGTATTCCAGAAAAAGCTCGTGTCCTAATTTTTTTTCCGCGAAAACTGCTCCAGTATTGATTGATTTTTCCAAAACGCCTGTCATTGTCTGCTCGCCAAAAACCTTTTGGCCATAATTATAAATCGTAGAGCCGCCAATTTTCACTAGTCCGGCATCTATATAAGTTGTCTCGGGACTAATTTTTCCTTCATTAATGGCGGCCGACATGGTAATGGGTTTAAAAACTGAACCGGGCTCAAAAATTTTTTGTAAAAGAGCATTCTTAAAAATTTCCGGCGACTCGATTTCGTTATAAAGATTGGGATTAAAGCTCGGCCATTCGGCCATCGCCATAATTTCTCCCGAATTGGGATCCATCACTAAAATTTGCCCGCTTTCAAACTTTAAATTTTTCTCATTATCTGACAATAGTTTTTCTGCCTTTAATTGAAGAGAAGAATCAAGGGTTAAAACAAGATTCTTTCCTGTCGTTTTCTCGGCGCTGCTTTTAAAAAAACCAAAGGGCCCCCTCTCTCTTTCTGCCAAGATTTCTTTTCCCTTAAGAATTTCGTTGTAAAAACCTTCAACGCCATACTGCCCCTGGCCATCAGCGCTTAAAAAACCAAGAGCGTGAGCGGCCAACTCCTGATGAGGATAATAGCGAAAAGTTTCTTTTTCGCAGTGGACACCTTCCATGTTTGCTTCTTTGATTTTATTTTCCTCTTCCAGAGACAAGCGGCGCTTTACCACTTCAAAAAGATTATCTTTTTTCGCTTTTTCTAAAAGCCATTTCTTATCCAAATTTAAAATAGAAGAAAGAACATCAGCGACTTTTTCTTTTTCTTTTATTTCGTTAGGGCAAAGAAAAACATAACTCCCAGTCTTATTGATTACTGCCGGCTCGCCGCTGCGAAAAAAAATCTCTCCCCTCTTTCCGCTTTCTTCTTTCAGAATTTTCTGCTGGCCCTCGCTCATCGCCTGATAATAATCATGTTTTTTGATTTGTAAAAAAACCAGGCGACTTAAAATCGCCGCTCCAAGTAAAGAGAAAAAAACGAGAACAAGATAGAATCGCCAAAATCGCATTAGTCTATAACCAAACAGGCTATCTCTTAGCCGCCACTTCGCCTGTTATCGCTTTTATGTAGTGAATTTTGTCTGATTTTTCAAAATTAAACTTTTGGGCAATTTCATCAATATTTTCCAGGTGATTTGCTTCAATAAAATTAGCTCCCAGCTCTTCATTTTCTAAGGAAAGACTCTTGGCTTCTTTTTCACGCTCTTCTATTTCGAAATTCGCCAACATGTAAGTGTTGTATTGAAAGCCAAAGAAAAAAGCAAAAATTAAATCTACGGCGATAAATCCAGTTAAAAGAAACTTTATTTTTAGACTCCCCCTTGAATTAACTGTCATATTTTTGCTTTTAAATTTTTACGGCTGCTCTTAGTCTGGCCGAACGACAACTGGGATTTTCTTGGATTTCTCTATTTTGCGGCCTGACAGGTTTTTTTGTTAAAATTTTTATCTTTCCTTCTTTACCTTTTTCCCTGAAAAAATCTTTTACTATTTTATCTTCGAGCGAATGAAAAGAAATAATGACTAATCTCCCGCCCGATTCAAGTATTCCCAGCGCCTGGGGCAATGCCCTTGTCAAATTCCCTAATTCGTCATTGACAATAATCCTCAATGCCTGAAAAGTTTTTGTGGCAGGATGAATCTTCCTTCTCTTATACCAATCAGGCACGGCTTTATCAATGGCTGACACTAGCTGAAACGTTGTCTCGATGGGCTGTCGACGTCTTATCTTTGCCACTTCTTGGGCAATCTCATCGCTGAATTTTTCTTCTCCGTACACTCTTAAAATTTGACTGATTTTCTTCTCTGGCCACTTGTTGATAATTTCACGAATGGTTGATCCTCGGTTTTTCGTCACATCATATCTCATATCCAGGATTTCATCGTCCTGGAAAGAAAATCCGCGACCGCTTTCTTTAAAATGCCAAGTGGACATTCCCAGGTCAAACAGAATGCCAGAAACGGCGTCAAACTTATTTTCTTCACTGATTCGTTTTAAATTTTCAAAGTTATCACAAACAAGAATTAAATTATCTTTAAGCCCTTCCTCGAATTTTTCTTCTTTTAGTCTTTCTATTAATTCCTGGTCTTGATCTATGCCAAGTATTTTCCCTTTGGAACCAATCTTTTCCAAAATCGCCAGACTGTGCCCTCCGCCATCAATCGTACAATCAATAAATTTCTCGCCACTTTTTGGATTCAGATATTCGATGACTTCTTTTTTAAGAACCGGGGTGTGAATTATCCTTGCCATTTTTCTCTTGGTTTCAGCCATTTTTTAAGGAGAGCTAAGCTCCCAAAAAAGGATATGCGAGGCGAGCGGCCATGGCTCTTGCCTAAAGGCAAGAGAGCGAGCCGAGCTCTAAGCTTAATTCTTCGGTGGAGAATTAAGCGGCCTTTTTAGGGAGCTTAGCTCTCCTTTCCTCTATGTCCTCTCGTATTTCGTCTAAACTGGCGATGGTTGTTTATTCCTATACTCCTAATTCTTCCAATCTTTCTGCCATGCTTCCTACTTGGTTTTCAGCTTTTGCCTTGTATGTTTCCCAAATCTTCTTATCCCAAACCTCAACTCTATTGCCTAAACCAATAATGACAACGTTCTTTTTTAATTGAGCGTATTTTATTAAATAATCCGGGATTAAAATTCTTCCTAGTTTATCAAAATCAACGTTCGTCGCGCCTGAGAGACGAAGACGAACATAGCTTCTCGCCTCTTCTCTCGCCTCTGACAAGTTCTGTAATTTTTCCCCTGATTTTTGCCATTCACTAAGTGCATAAATAGCCAAGCAGGTATCTATACCTCTGGTGACAACAGCTTCCTTGCCTAAGTCTTTCCTAAATTTAGCAGGCACAGCCATTCGTCTTTTTTCATCTATTGAATATGTGTATTCGCCGATAAACATAGAGTTTTGCACAGTTTTGATAGTTTTCCCCATAGTTTTCCACAACTATCCATTACGTATTCACTATATTCCACTTTATGTTTTTCTGTCAACACTAAAAACAAGCTGTTTTGCACACTTTTTCCACAGCCCCAAAATTAGAGCAAAACAAAAAAGGAACCTCTTTTTCCGGCTCCTTTTTTGAGGAAACCTACCAGGTCAGAGAAAATTCATCATATGGATCACCGCGAAAAACACATTTTGTCTCTTTACAGATTACCTCACTGCCAATTACCATTTGAACCACACTGGCAAAGTAACCAGCGAGATTAAAGCAATAAATCGGATTAATCTTAAAATTTTTTATTCTGACAATAGCTGACTTTCTATCTTTATCAAATTTCACTATTTCCAATTCACCGAGAGTAAAAAATTTCTTCCATATTGCCGGCACCTCGCTCACTACTTTGTCAATGGAAAAAAAATATCTCATAAAAATTCTTATAATCAAGGAAAACTTCGCCTCCCTTTGTCCCATTTCATAAATTTTCTGGTCATTAAGGTTAAAAAGGCGTTTAATCGTTACCATATTAACGACATCCATCCACAGCGGATAAAAGTCCATTGTTTTTATTTCTTCATATTTTAAATGGCAACCTAATTGCTCTAATGCTTCTTCTAGTCTCTTTAAACCCGCTTCTCCCTGTTCACTTATCACAAATTCAAACTCGGATTTAAGCGAGCTTCCTCTTACCTCTCCAGGAACTTTTTTTAATTCCGCTAGTTCTTCTGGTGAAATTATCTCTGGCATATTTCTTTATTATAGCACTTTCTCTTTTTTATTTCTAAATCTTTGTTTATTCTACGCCTCGAAAACTCCTAGAATTTAGAGAGCTGAAAGCTTCCATCTATTTTTATTCTATCCCCTCTCCCTATCTCTCCTGCTAAAAGAGCTCGCGCCAAAACATTTTCGATTTTATCCTGCACCACTCTCCTCATTTCTCTAGCGCCAAAAATCGGATTATAGCCCAGCTCAACCACTCTCTCCTTCAAATCGGGAGTCACTTCCATCTCAATATGTTTAAGGGCAAGATTATCTTTGAGTTTTCCTAACATTAAACCAGCGATCTCAAAAAGATTTTCCTTAGAAAGCGGGCTGAAAATCACCACGCCATCAAAGCGATTGATAAATTCTGGCCGAAAAATCGCCTGCTCGAAAACATAATCAAGAATTCTCTTTTTGACTTCAACCCAGGCAAATTTCTGTTCTATGCCCTCTAAAATTATTTTATAACCAGCGTTGGAAGTGGCAATGATGATTGAATTTTTGAAATCAATTCGACGACCAAAGCCGTCAGTGAGAAATCCTTCATCTAAAACCTGGAGAAAAAGATTCAAAATATCTGGATGAGCTTTTTCAATTTCATCTAAAAGTATTAGAGAAAACGGATTTTCTTTGACTTTGGAAGTAAACATCCCTTCATGCTCGCCATCGCCGATTAAACGACTAATATCTTCTTCCTTTTGAAACTCGGACATATCCAAACGAATCATTCTTTCTTCGCTGCCAAAATAAATTTCCGTTAGAGCCTTAGAGGTTTCTGTTTTGCCTACGCCCGTCGGGCCCAAAAAAAGAAAAGCGCCAATCGGACCCTTTCTAATTGTAATCTCGGCTCTTGCCCGCCTCATCGCTTCAGAAACTTCCTTAACTGCTTCTTCCTGATTGATAATCCTCTGGTGGATTAAATCTTCTAGCTTAAGCAGGGTTTCCCGCTCCGTCTTTTCCATCTCTCCCACTGGAATTCTCGTTTTCTCGCTGACAATTCGCGCCACGTGCTCTGGTAAGACAATTTCGCTCTTGGCATAGCGAGAGGCATAAACCATCACCTCATCCAATAAATCAATTGCCTTCTTGGGAAAAGGCGTATTGGCCACATATTTTCCGGCATAATGAACAACGCTGTAAATCGCGGGGTAGCTGATAAATTTTCTGTGTTTTCCTTCGTGGCGAGGAACAAGATTTTCCAGAACGAGAATTGTTTCCGCCTCGGAAAGCTCTTCCACAATCACTTTTTCAAAAGCAGAAGAAATAGAAAGATTGGTTTCAATGCGCTGGCGAAAACCAGAAAAATCGCAAGTACCAATCACTCGAAACTCGGAAAAATTAAGATATTTGTATAAGGTGGCAGAAATATCTACCAAGCCGGAATCCCGATTAGGGCTGCCGAGAAAATTCGCCAATTCGTCAATCACCAAAATCACATTTCCCGCCCTGACGACCTCTTGAAAAATAATGTCAAGCAAAGCATTAGCTTGCTGCTGGGTTTTCGCTTGAGCAATCACTCCCAAAATATCAAGCTCGACCACTCTCTTGTAATTCAAATTATCCAGGCTCTGGCCAAAAAGAATCTTTTTGGCCACCATATGGATGATGCTCTTTTTGCCGCAACCCGGGTCGCCGATTAAAAGCGCGCAATTATTGCCTTCTTGGGCAAGAATTCTTTCTACCCTTTCTATCTCTTTATTATGGCCGATGATTTTTTCAAAGCTTCTTTTCTTAATAACTTCAGTCCAATCAAGGGAATATTGATCCAAAATAACGGTGTAAGCCGAAGCCCATTCCTTGCCCAAAGAACCATTTTGCAAAAGATTCTCGTAATCCCAGAATCTCTTTCTCTTTCTTCTTTCTTCCTCAAGGTTATCCAGCCACCAAACTAGATTTTCAATGTCTTGGCTATAAAGATTATGCTCAACTAGAACTTCTTTAAAAGTAGAATTATTTTTAGCGAGATAGATTAAAAGGTCGCCCTTAGTCACTGTTTCGTGGCTACTTTTTTGACTAATCCTAAGGCAAGAGATAATTAAATCTTCAATTCTTTCGCTGGAAAGCGTTTTCATTTCTCTTTTAACTCTTTCCTTCGTCTCCTCAAAATCAACCAGAGCCCGGTCAAAAATAAAAGCCAAGTTCGGATTGTCTTTCAAAAGAAAATAAAGAATCGTAGAAGAATCAGCGTTTTGAGTTTTCGTCAAACGATTGAAGTTGATTGACTTAGCAATCGCCCGACCAGCTTCAAAACTTAAAAATTCCGCCAGATTAAAATCATCGGGATGCGTCAAAACGACCTCAAGTTTTGTCTCTCCCAAAGGCCTTTTGAGCTTTGTTTCAAAGAAAAAAATTAAAATCTGGCATCCAGTAAAAAGAATAAAACAAAGCAACCAAGGATTGCCTCGGCCAGATTGTCCAAGAAAGAATAAAGGTAAAAATACCAGAAAACCAATTAAAAAAATAGTTCTTAAAAGAAAAACCAAGCGGAAAAAACTTTCCCATTTTATGACTTCATAAATAAACGTTTTCCTTAAATCAAACATTGTCAGAGAAGTTTTAGGGCAAAACCAAGGCCAAAAATAAGAAATGGCAATAGGGCAAACCAACCGAGAAAAATTATTAAACCGACAATAAAAATAACAACCTCTGCCACAAGGCCAAGAATAATAAGGATGCTTCTCATAAACATCCCGATGGTCCGCGTAATAAGATTGGAAAAAAAGATCTCAAGATATTTTAACAAATCAAACCCGCGGCCGTAGTCCCACTTGTATTGCCGCCAAGGAGCGAAAAGAGTTTTAAGAAGCAGGGGCGTCGAAAAAAATTCTAAATTAAACTTGAGATAATTTTTCCAAGCTAACAAAATATTCTTTGGCGTCTCCCAAAAATACCAGATGAGAAATTGGAAAAAGATACTCCTTGTCATTCTTTTATTTTATCACAATTGTCTTTTGGAAGAGAAATCAATTGAAAATAAAAAGAGGGTAAGCTTTGCTTCCACCCTCTTTCCCCCTTCTATCTGATCTATCGAAATCAGTAAGGGGGTTCAAAAATGCTGATCGGCTGGGACGTCGGGTTGAACGGGACCCACCTCTTGCCGGAAACCGTGAAGAACTCGAGAGCCCGGCTGCCATGTTTCTGAACAACAGCCCGGCACAATTTCCACCTATCCCAGAGGAAGAAATACGCATAGGCTCCGACGGCCCAGACCTTGACTACCCATTTTTCTTCCCCTGGGGCTAACTGAAAAACCCAGCCAATTGTCGGACTCAAGGGTAAACGATCAGCAGAACCTTCCTCCATAGAACCTTCCTCCATAGAACCTTCCTCCATAGAACCTTCCTCCATAGAACCTTCCTCTATTTTCCATTCTTTCACATCGCGCAGGGAATGGACGCGAGGAAGTCCGTTGTGCTCGGCGACAGTCACAACGGACATTACCGCTCTTGGCGTCAAGGAATCTTTCACTTTTACCTCCTCTGTCTGTATTATAGAAAACAGTCTTTTCTTCGGATAAGTTTTTTATACACCATAATTACTCTAAAGTCAACGAGGGCGTAATGGGTATACCTAACAAAAAATCGCCTTATGGCGATTTTTTGTTCTGTCCCTAGAAGAGCGCCTTTTTCAACTAAAACAGATAATACGAGACAAAAAACCAGAACGCGATCCAAAGAAAATGTAGAACTCTTATCGTCTCCTTGAGCAGCCCTGGCCGCGATGGAGGCCGCGAGGGAGGTCTTTCTTCTGTCATTTTTTTATTTAATTATCTATAACTATTTTTATTATATACTCTAATTTAATTTCTGCAATTAGAAGAAATTTTTCAAATATGCTTTAATCCTTTCGCGGTCTTCGTCTTCTTTTTCACCTTTAAAATATAACTCAATAAAATCAACTCTACAACTTTGGCAATGAAAGGCGTAAATAATTCTCAAAGAAGCACCTTTTAAGTAACGACAGAACAATCGTGCTTTTACAATGGCACACTGTTCGTTTTTCGTTATAACGTTAAAATGTTTGCTGTTTCCTAAAGGAGAAACCAGAATCACGCGCTTAAATTCGTCTAGATCGTTCGGCAATGATCTATATTTTTTTGCCAACCGCTTAAAATCCTTGGTGAAATCGATTAACTCATCAAAGCTCATCGTCATAATTTCTTACGGAATAACGCTCGTCGCGATAAAATACGCTCTCATAAGAAAGCGGCTGACCTTCCGCAGCTGTCTTCCATGGCATGTCCCCGTGCGAATAATTTTCTATTTCTTTGGCATTTTTGTCGCTAAGACGCGCCAAAACTTCATCAATATGTTCTATCTCCTGAGCGGAAAGATTATTAAGGTTCGGCCGTTTGAGCGGTAAGTATTTTTTCTGACCATACTTAAAATAACGACTGTTAATTGCCTCGACTTCGCCATTTTTCTGCATGTCGCTGATAACCGCGCCTAATTCAACAGATGTCGGCCCGTGATGATTTTTAATATAAGTCGCGCCCATTAAGTTTTCTTCAAATTTCTCGTAATAATCAAAATCAATAAAATAAAGCAATTTGTGAATCACGGTTTCGCCGACATTTGGCTTCCCGCCAACCTTCGCTAAAACATGTAAAAGAACCTGTTTGAATTTATCAAGATTCTTTCGCGTTACGCGGATTTGCAAATCAGGATCCGCTTTTTTATTCATCCTTTCTTTTTCTAGGATAACTTCACGGGTTGGCGAATTGCCGCGCCTGAAATCTTCAAACGAAATGCCAAAAATAGAAGCTAGTTTTTCTGCTTCCGAAATAGTTAAATCCCGCTCACCTTGTTCTATTTGGACATAAGTCGGCCGGGAAATGCCAAGCTCTGAAGCCAAAAATTCCTGCGTCAAATTATTCTTTTTTCGCAATTGTTGAATAAATTTTGAAAACATAATTTTATTCTTTAGCTAATTTCAGTTTAGACGATGTAAAACTATTTGTCAAGAGTAATGTAAAAAAGTTATACACGCCCGTCTGCTGCCTGCTTTCCGCCGAAGGTGGAATAGGAGTAGGAAAGCGTTTCCACAGTTGAAAAAATTTTGGGGACACGATTAAAAAATACTAAGAAATTCTCTGTTTTACTCACCGAAACGTAAGTGGAGTGGGTGAAGTAGCGCTCACCCTGCGCTCGTGCTACGTAGCGAAGCTACTTCGCAGAGTAGCAAAGCCTTGGCGAAGTGGTATTCGCACTGCGTAGCTCGCGATTAAAAAAATGGTGCTTGCACACCGCGTAACTCGCGAAGCGAGCGAAGTGGTGGTCGTATCTGGATTTGAACCAGAGACCTTTCCGATGTGAACGGAACGCTCTGCCAACTGAGCTATACGACCAAAAAATTTAACGGGGTGAAAACGCAGCGCTCTACCGACTGAGCCAACCGTCCTCGCATTGTTTCCCCTTTTCGAATCAATTATAATGAAAAAAGGCTTGATAAGCAACTATTCTATCTATGCAAGTTTTTGAACTCCATTTTAATCCTCGAGCGAAAAAGGAAACCCTTTTTGAGACTTTTTACTATGAGCCGGAAAATTTTTACGAAAACCGGCTGGGAAGCTTATTCTTAGCCGGGGAATTAAAAAATGCCAATCCAGACGATGATCGTTTTCTTAAAAATCTGGCGCGAGTTTTGAAAACAAAATTTTACGACCAAAAAATTATTTCTCCTGAAAAAAGTTTGAAAAAAACCTTGAAAGAAGCGAATGCTTTTTTGGACGGAATAATCAAAAATGGCGAGGTGAACTGGATTTCCAACTTGGATTTCGCCATTTTAACCTTAACTCCGACTAACCTGCCCAACAGTCAAAAACTAACGAATGAGAATATAAAATATAGGCTTAATTTTACCAAAGTCGGCAATATGGAAATTCTCCTGGCTCGAGATGGAGAAATTTTAAATCTTGGCGAAAAATTAAATCTGGAAGAAATTGAACCCTATCCTCTTAAGGTTTTTACCAATATCGTCAATGGCAAGCTGGAAGAAAACGATAAAATCTTAATCTTAAGCCATAACATTTATAGTTTATTTACCGATGAAGGAATAGCGAAAAGAATTGCCCGTCTGGCTTTGGTCAGTCAAAATGGCTTAAATGAAGCGCTCAAAAATCTGGAAAAGGATGCCTCGGGTATTTGTCTTCTAATTGATTTAGGGGGAAGCAGAAAAAAAGAAGAAAATCAAAAAATGGTTTTCAAAGAAAAAATTTTGGAAAAAAATCTAAATTATCTCCGCGGAAAAACCTCTCTTGCTCGGACAAAGATTTCTGCCTTTTCCCATAAGCTCTCTCTTCTTTTTTCTTCTCTCGGGACAAAGGCAAAAAATCTTAAAACAAAAATAGAAAAAACGCCAAGAATAAAAGCAGCAAAACCAGAAGAAAAGAAGAAAAAAATAAGTTTACCGATAAAAATGCCTGAAATGCTGACAAGGCTACTAATAAGCGTCAAGTCACTTAGGTTTTCTTTTAAGGTTCCTTCTGGCAATCTTTCTGACTTTTCCCGGCTTTCGGATCTTCGGAAAAAAGCAATGGTTATTTTTAATCAAACAGTGGATTTCTTAAAGGGCAGCCGGTTGGCAATTATTCTAATTTTCGCTTCCCTGCTTCTTCTTGGAAGTTTTATCGCTAAATTAGAAGGGGAAAAAGGCGTCAAAAAAATAGAAAATCAATTCTCTATCGTCAAAGAAAAAATAGCAGCCGCTGAAGATTTTCTTTCTCGCGGAAAAACAGACAGGGCTAACGATTTATTTTTAGAAGCCTGGCAAGAAATTCAGCCTATTTTAAAGATTAACGGCCAACTTGGCGAAGAAATCAAAAATAGCGAAGAAAATATCCAAAAAAATCTCTTCGCTCTTAACAAACTGGAACAAATCTCGCCTCAAAGCATTTTTGAATTCAAGCAGGAAGAAAATCTACCACAAAAGATTATTCTCTACCAGGATAGTCTTTACTGTTTCAGTCCTTATACCCAGGGGCTGGTAAAAATAAAACTGGATGGGGCGTCCAGCGAAATAGATAAGGAATCAGTCTTAACCAGCGTCGTAGTCTTTTACGATAAACTTTTGTTTTTTATAAAGCCAAATCAGCTTAGCTTCCTGGTCAATGACAATCTGGAAAATCCTTTTGTTTTTAAACTTCCGTCGGAAAATTCTGATCTGAAGTATTTTGCTTCGTTTTTCCCAAATCTCTATTTCTGGAACAAAGAAAGCGGACAGATAGCCAAATACAAATACTTAGGCAAAGATAAATGGTCAGCGCCGGAATCGTGGCTGAAAAAGAAAACAGAAGGAGAAGTAAAATCAATGAGCGTTGACGGCGACATCTGGCTTCTAAAGCAAGACGGGACTATTGAACACTATCTTAGCGGCCAATTGTTAAATATTCTTTCCTTAAAAACCTTTCCTTTTCTTAAAAATCCCACCAAAATTATCGCGCCAGTCGGACTCCCCTATCTTTATATCCTAGACCAAGAGGAAAAAAGAGTGATTATTGTTAATAAAACCAACGGAAACATTCTTAAACAATACCAAAGTGAAGAATTCGACAATCTGAAAGATTTTACTGTTTCTTCCAGCGGCCAAACGATTTATCTTCTAAATGGCTTGAAAATCTATAAAATAGAAATAAGACTATAATCGAGTTTTATAAAAGGAAAGCAGACCGGATGATCTGCTTTTTGTTGCTGGGGTTTCAGTCTCGGCTGATCCTGAAATAAGCGCATTGGGAGATAACCGAGACTGAAACCGAAACGCGAGGATACATCCTGAGATAGTACTTTGTCGCGCCGATGAGATGTTGGGCGATGCTCTCCTTAAAGCCATCGTCATCATCCATTTCGCCACGAAGCTCGACTTGAACTTCTGCTGTAGTCTTGTCAACGTAGGCGGCATAGATTGCCGTGAGGCTCATCTCCTTTGGTTCAAGCCCGCAGAACTGCCTTGCCGTCCTTAAGGCGTTGATCAGTGACGAAGACAACTCGTCAAGGCTACGGCCCTTCAAGCTCGTCTCCAGAGATGGCGCAATGTATACCACCATCTGCAACATCTTGACCTCCTTTTCTAGTCAGAACAAAGAACTAATACCCGATAGCATCTCTTAGCGATTATTCTTTATAAAACAGAATTCGGAAAAATTCAAGCCTAAACGAAAAAACAGGCGCAAACCTGTTTTTTCGTTTTTCTGGAGTAAGAGTCTATTTCAGCTCTACTTTGGCGCCGGCGGCCTCTAATTTCTTTTTCATTTCTTCGGCCTCCTCTTTCTTGACACCTTCCTTAATGACTTTCGGCTCATTGGCGGAAGCGTCAACTAAGTCTTTACACTCTTTCAGCCCCTGTTGCGTGATTTCTTTGACAACCTTAATGACGTCAATCTTTTTCTCTCCGGACGCGGTTAAAACAACATTAACCTTGGCTTTCCCGCCTGATTCGGCAGGAGCGGCTCCGGGCGCAGTCGCCATAGACATTGCCATCATAGGCATAGCAGAAACGCCGAATTTTTCTTCCAAAACTTTCACTAATTGCGCTAAGTCAATTAATTTCATCTCTTCGATCTCCTTGACGATCTTTTTCAAATTTTCCGGCACTTCTACTTCTTTTTTCTCCTCTTTTACTTTTTCTTCTTCTGCCATGTTTTTATTTCTGCTAAATTATTACGTTTTCCATTCGGCAATGTAACAACTTAGCCATTTAATACTTTAATTACTCTTTATATTACTTAGGATATAGACCAGACCTTTAAGATTGTATCTCATCGCGTTCGCCAAGCCATAAGCCGGCGATTTTAGAGTATTAACCAATTTCCCAAATAACTCCTGTCTTCCCGGAAGCTTCGCCAGCTCAATCACTTTTTCTTTTGCCATAAACGCTTCTTCAAGGTAGGCGCCGATTATTTCCGGATTTTTATTTTTTGTCTCAAATTCATAGAGAGTTTTGGCGGGCGCTATCTCATCTTTTGTGCCAAAAACAAAAGCGATCTGCCCTTTTAAATCTTTCATTTCAATAGGAATCTTCTTTTTCTTTAAAGCAATATCAGCCAGTCTTTTTTTGACGATATAAAGCAGGGCGTCGCTTTTTTTTAATTCATTTCTCAATTTAGCGAGTTGGCTCGCTTTGGCTTTGGCAAAGTCAACAAAATAGATTGCCTTTTGCTCTTCAAGGCCTTTTTCTATTTTCTTAACAACGTCTTCTTTTTGTTTTCTTGTTTTCGCCATGTTCCTTCGTCCTCGCTCCCCTTTACTAGGATTAGGGTTTACTCGGACTCTGTACTTTTATTAAGTTTAAAAATAAAAAAGTCTGCTGACGCAGACAAGCAAAGCAAAACTTTTTTCTTCTTTAGAAATAGAGCTTCACCTCGAGGGGATTTATGGCTATCAGCCACCCCTTGTCTGCGGTAAATTATTGTTTTTAATATACTCTTTTCTTTGTCGAATGTCAATCTTTTTAACGCCTTTTGTAATGACTTCCATCAAGGATCGCTTAGCTCCCTAAAAAGGCCGTTTAGTTAAGTGTTATTGCTTGGTTAAATCTTGCGGACCCCGAGTTTCCGCAAAGCGCATTTAGAATTATGTGGAACCTTTGGTTCCACAAAGAGCGAGTTTGCGGAAACTTGGGGTCTGCAAGATTATCCACAAGATTAATCCTTGGAAAGAGCGCTTAGCTCTCAAAAAAGGATATGCGAGGCGAGCGGTAAAAATAACGAGGAAGTTTAGCTAACCGCTAAGGGACGCCTTCGCAGGCCGAAGCGGGCAGGGTGTCAACCAGAAGGTTGACGAGCGAGGCCGAGATGGAACAGCAATTTTCCCGCTGGGAAAATTGACTGTGTCGACCCTTAGCGGTTAGCTAAACGATCAATCAAATTTCAACTTGCGGAAACTCGGGGTCCGCAAGATTCTACAAAAACTTCCACAAAATTAACTGTTTAACTAGGGTAAGTATTTTGCTTTAGCTAAAAGATGCTCATCGTAAGTTCGGCTAAAAATTGTCTGCCGGGACGGAGCAGATAAATAGTACCAGAATTGACTCGCCTCGGGATAAACTGCGGCCTCAATGCTTTTTAAACCCGGACTGCAAATCGGGCCAATGGGCAAACCTTTGTACTTATAGGTATTATAGGGCGAATCTATCAGAGTATCTTCGCGGGAAATTTTCACCGCTTTCCCGGTCTTAGCAAAACCAACGGTCGCATCTACTTGCAAAGGAATATTTTCTTCCAGGCGTTTCCAGAGAATGCCGGAAACAATTTTTTTGTCGCTAAGAGTAATTACTTCTTTCTCCAAAAGAGAAGCCATAATGACAATGTCGAAAAGCCGCTTTCCTTGCTTTTCAATATCGGTTTTAATTTGCGGGCTAAGCTTTTTCTCAAAATTTACTAAAAAGATCCTCGCCGCTTCCTCGCTGGTCGTGTCAATGGCAAAATCATAAGTATCAGGAAATAAAAACCCCTCTAAAGAAGCGCCATCGGGAGCATCTTTTAAAAAGCTGAATTCCCCTTTGTATGTTTTGAAATTTTGATTTTCGAGTTGGAGTTTTACTGTTTGATTTATTTTTGAGTTTAATTTATCTTCAATCTCGGCGCTGGTCAGTCCTTCGGGAATAACAACTTTTACTTTGGCAATCTCTCCTCTCGCCATCTCTTGGCTGATTCTAGGAATATTCATCGATGGACTAAAGAAATAACTGCCGGCCTGAAGATGTTTGTAATCACCGCTCGAAAAAACATAGATTTGGAAAAAAATCCGATGTCTGATAAGGTTGTTTTTTTCCAGATTACGGGAAATAGAAAAAAGATTTTCTCCTTTCTCTATCCGCAAAACAACCTCCTCTTTATCATCGGGATTCTTGGCAGAATAAATTCCCCAGCAGAAAAAAACGAAAAAGGAAAAAAGACTAATAAAAAATAAGCCGAGAAAAACGAAAAAAACTTTATTTTTCTTTAGCATCTTACGCAAACGAAACGAGGATTGGCTAACCAATCCTCGTCTCTGTTTTTTATTCTTTTGTTGCGTTTTCTTCTAACGGAACAGTTCCTGAATTAGTCTCTATGCCCGTTAAGGCCGGCAATCCCTTTTCCAGGTTAGCAAGAATAATGTCTATTTCTTTATTGTCGGGATTGAGAGTTTTGATGACCTTAAATTGATCAATAGCTCTCGCCTTATTGCCATTCTTGTCATAAACAAGACCAAGAAAATAGCGCGCATTGGAATAAGAAGGATTAAGGCTGACTGCCCTTTCAAATTCTGTCTGGGATTTAGTGTATTCCTCGTTGCGATAATACAAAACACCTAATTCAAAAGCTAAACCAACGTCCCCTAACGGATCATAGTCAACAAGAAAAGGAGCGTTATTCTTAATTGTCTCCAGCGTTGTAATCGCTTCTTCGGTTTTTCCTTGGGCCTCATAGGTAAGAGCTAATTGATAATAGGCCTGGGCATAATCCGGCTTAAGGGCAATAGCTTTCTTGAAATAATCCTGGCTCTTTTCAATATAAGAAGTAATTTCTGCTTGGCTTTCCGTTACGCTTGCCTCGGCAAAATAAGTTCGCCCCAATTCCACCAGATTAAAAGGATTGGTCGGTTCTAGCTCCACTGCTTTCTCATGGGCCCTCACAGACCAATCAAAGGCGCCTTGAGATAAACCAATCAATTCCCGATAGATAGTGCCTCTCGTTTGCCACGTAGAAACATCGGCCGGATTAATCTCGGTCGCTCTTTTGGCGGCTGCTACCGCATTAGAGGCGGCGCTGCCAACTTCGCGCATCTTTTCGTCATCTTTAATATCTTTTTTATTCAGCCACTGCCCCGCTTCCAATAAATAAAGATTGGACAAATCCTGCCAAAAAATATCCTGCTGGGGATTCAATTTGATAGCACTAGTAAAGAGATTCTTTGCCTCTTCAAGATTAGTCTGGCTTAATGCTTTAACATACTGCGCCTCGGCAACGTATCTTGTTCCTTCTAAATAGAAAAGGGAAATGCCGCCCACCAAAACTAAAACGCCGAGAAAAGAAAAAATGAAGCTCTCTCTAGAGTCTTCCGCCAGTCTGAAAACTTTTGTCTTTTTGACGCTGAAAATAATAATAGAAGCTAAGAGAAACCACCAAACGAGCGTTAAAGAAAGAGAAAGATTAACAGGAGATAAAAACTTCATCGCCGAAAGAGCGACAAAGCTGCAGACAATTCCTAAGAGCTGGATGTAATCATCTTGCTTGCCTTCTCTTTTGAGAGAAAATATTTCTTTCACTGCCTTATAGAGGGCAAGTCCCATTACGCTAAGAAAGCTAGCGGCGCCCAGAAGGCCGAATTTCCCGGCCATCTCTGCCAGTTCTGCTCTCCCTCGAGAAAATCTCACGCTCCAGAATAATGTTTGGTTAAGAGAAGAATCTTTAAATTTTGACCAGCCAAGCTTAAATGTTCCCGGTCCCCAGCCTAAAAATAAATCCTTGGGAGATTCTTTCAGCATTTTAAGGACGATCTCAAACGTCGCCTTAAATGAAGGAGAGACTTCGGGCATAACCGTAGGAAAGCCGGGAATTTGAAGATTAAAAACGCTAAAAATCAAAGCGAGGGAAAAAATAATTGCTGGGAGAATCAAAAACTTATAACCAACCTTATTCGATGACCAAAGGCTGAAAACAAGGAGCACAAACATTCCCACTAAAACTTCAAGCCAAGCCAAAGAATAGCCTGACAAAGAAATACCGAAGAGAATAAGTAATTCTAGAATAAAGAAAATTGCCTTTTTCGAACCGCGAGAAGAAAAAGATAAAGAAATAACCAGGGGCAGTAAAGCGCCAAGGAATAACGACCAAGAGTTAAAGCTACCAATCGTGTTAAAAGCACTAGTCTTCGTAAAATCAAAGGGAAGAATAAACTTGCCAAAAAGCTGTAAACCACCAAAGATGGCGGCGATAACGCCAACGACGACAAGAACTAGTTGTCCGTGGGCAACCTCTTTTTTTTCCATCAGGTTGGAAAATAAAAGGTAAAAAACGAAAAGGAGAAAAATCGTCAAAAAGCTTTCACTGGCGTCAAGCGGCCAACCCCAGAAACTTCCCCAAGGCCAACGAGAAAATATCGTAGAAACCAAAGCAAGGAGTAAAAAAAGAAGGGGAAATAAATGAAAAATAGACCAGCGAAGCGTAATTTCTCCTTTCAGCAAGATGCTGCCAAAGAAATAAAGAAAAAGAGCGACGAAAATGAAAACGAGAAAAATCGCTTGCTTATTAAATTCAAGATTGTTGACTCCCGCTAAACCCATAAAAAGAAGCGGAATAGCTGCCAAGAGAGAAAGAATTATTGTCTTCGTAACCTTGTCTACCAACGAAGAACCATTCCGTCCTTTTTTTTCATCTTTTTCTTTTTTCGTTTTTTCTTTTCTCTTAAGCTGTGGCAATATCTTAATTTTCATATTTTATTTCTTTATTTTTAAAAATTTTAAGACTATTAAATTTTACCGTAATTTAACTTTTTGTTAAAGGGACAAAAATAAAACCAGGATATTCCGTCTCCTTGAATTTATTTTTTGCTTCTTTTTCGAAAAGCCAGATCGACTGTTTGAGAGGGGCAACGATTTTTCCCCCAATCTCTAATTGTTCTTTCCAAGGCAGAGGTAATTCTTCGGCTGAAGCCGAGGCCAGAATTTTTGTAAAAGGCGCCTCTTTTTTGTAACCTAAAGAACCGTCAGCGCAGACGGGAATTACTCTCCCCTCTTTGATAAAACTATACTTAGCAATATTTTTCTTGCCGAATTCAAATAATTCAAGAATAATTTCTATCGCTACTACTTTTCCTTTTTCTCCGACTAAATAAGCCAAAAGAGTACTCGTCCAGCCAGAACCAAAACCAATATCTAAGATTTTTTCTCCTGGCTGAGGATCTAAAAGCTCAACCATAAAAGCAACGACTAAAGGTTGAGAAATCGTCTGGCCAAAACCAATAGGCAAAGGAGAATCTATCTCAGCAGCTCCTTCTTCTCCCTTAAGGACAAAATCTTCTCTTTTTATCGCCTTAAAAGCCTCGATGATTCTCTCATTCTTCAGCCAACCTTTTTTCCTTAAGTCGTCAATAAAAGACATAGATTAGAATCCAGCGGTAAATCCAACTGGATAAAAGTCGAGCCTAACTCGATTAAGTCGAGTCTGACTCGATTAAAGTCGAGTCTGACTCGATTAAAGCAGGGGCGGCAGGAGTCGAACCCGCAATAAGAATTTTGGAGATTCACGTGATGCCAGTTTCACTACGCCCCTTTATAAAAAGAAAGCAAATCCAAGGTGCACTTTTTCTATTTCTTTCCTTCTTTGTGTACCGTGTGCTTCTTGCACCATTTATCCTTCGACTTCGCTCAGGATCGCTGGTGTCTATTTTTTACCCTCTTTGTGTAAAGTATGTTTACGACACCAGCGACAGAATTTTTTCAATTCTAATTTGCCTTCCATCGCTTTTGTCTTTTGGGCAAAATAATTGGTTTTCTTGCATTCAGAACACTGAATTTTAATAAATGGTTTTTTCTTTTTTGCCATAGTTGTTATAATCTTTATTATTTACTACTTGAGCCTGAGAGCGGATTTGCACCGCTGACCTCGTCTTTACCAAAGACGTGCTCTAACTAACTGAGCTACCCAGGCGGATATCCGTTAGAGATAATTGGAACAATTACTTGATGATTGTCCTGCTCCGCATAAAGCTACGCAGGACACTTCTTCGCTAACATATTCTCAATCAATGGCACAAATGCGGAGGTGCTTGCACTTCGTAGCTCCGAGCGTTAGCGAGGAGCGAAGAAGTGGGCAGGGAGGGATTCGAACCCCCGTAGGCTAGAAGCCGCGAGGTTTACAGCCTCGTGCAATTGTCCACTCTGCCACCTACCCAAAAAACAACTGATGATGGTATCTTAACAAAAAAACAGGTATTTTTCAATCTTTTGTCCATTGTCTAACAAGGGACTGATTAGACTGCTTTAGAATGTCTTTTCCGCCACTCCTCAACTTTCTGGTGATTACCGGAAAGGAGAATTTTTGGCACCTTCCATTCTTTTCCTCTTTTGGGCTTGAAAACTTCCGGTCGGGTGTATTGAGCGTATTCCAAAAAGCCTTTTTCCTCGGTTACTCTCTCCTTGAGAATTTCCGGCTTTTCAATGCCAATAACGCCTGGCACAAGCCGAGAAACCGCTTCAATCACGGACATTGCCGCTAATTCGCCGCCCAAAAGAACATAGTCTCCCATAGAGAGCTTTTCGTCAGCAAGATATTTCGCCACTCTCTCATCTACTCCTTCATAACGGCCGCAAATCATTATCAATTGGTCTAATTTTGAAAATTCAAAAGCTTTTTTCTGATTAAATTTTCTTGCCCGAGGAGTAAAAAAGATAACTTTTGTCTTTTTTGCTTTTGCCTTCGTCTTTGGCTTGAGAACCTTGACAGCCTTAAAAATCGGTTCAATTTTTAAAACCATGCCGAACCCGCCGCCAAAGGGACGATCATCTACTACTTGATGAGGTCCTTCGGAAAAATCTCTAAGATTATGAATACCAATTTTAATTAATCCTTTTTCCTGTGCTCTTTTGATTAAACTTTCCGAAACAAAACAGTTAAAAAAATCAGGAAAAATGGTAATAACGTCAAACTTCATAGATTTTTCTTTAAACGAAAACCGCGCTACCCTATGATAGCACGGCTTTCTCTTCTCGTAAATAATTTTTAAAGCTTGAGATCTTCTTCTAATCTTGGCGGTCTTGGAATAATTAATGAGATTTTTTAAATAAATAAAAACCCCAGATTACGTCATTACAAAAATTTGTAAACTCGTTAAAGAAAAATCAAAAGACCGATCTAAAAGGCAGATCGGCCCTTTGCAAAAAGAGGTTTCACTGAGAGAAAAGACAGATTAGGAAGACCAAGATTGGCACAATCCACACGACCATGCTAAAAAGCAAGACCACCCCTGCCCCTTAAAGCATCGATCATGTGAGAGTCGTCTGAGTATTCTATTCTGGTTGTAGTTGTCTCCAACGACACGACCACGCTCACCGGCCCTCTCTTGTATGCTTCAAGCAAGGCCTTTTTTAGAGCATCTTCTGTCGCTAGCACCTCGTCGCCGCGATTTACCTTAAAGCCGCTTTGCGTAGATCCTGACTCTTCCCAGACGCTCAGCTTAACGCTAAACCCATACCGCTCACCAGAAGTCGAAAGGCACCAAACCGTCCACGTGCAACCAGCCTCAACTCCCTTGCTAATGGCCATAGTAAGGTCGGGGCACAGGCTTTGTCGAAAGTTCCCCTCTCCCCACTGTGCCACGCCCAACATCTGAAGCAACTCGGGAACAGAATTTCTGTATTGTCCAAAAAACCCATTAAAGGATTCAACAAGTTTTCGTTTTCTTGCCTCTTCCAGCGTTGCTTCTTGAGCTTTTCTTTCGGCCGCTCCTTGTCTTTCCTCAGCCGCCCTTCTGATTTCCCCTTGCTTTTGCTCTTGTTCTTGCCGAACAAAATCTCTTAGCTCTGGCCATTTATCCCAGTCCATCTAACACCTCCTCTAAGTGCCTATGCGGTTAATACCGCTTGAATAAAATAGAAAGAACAGTTGTGTTGACTAATTTTTTATACAATAAAAAATTTAAGAAGTCAATAGCTTAAAAAAAACTGTCAACGGGAAATAGAAATGTCATACTTCCAAGGATTTAGAAATGTCATACCTTGGCGGCAAAATTAAACTTTCTTCTCCAAGGATGATCAGCGGGCGGGATGTAAACAG
>Ga0315274_10000636_pt1 | contig 54319 bp, 51 predicted proteins | sample YL17G02_20_MG_FD_203700 | JGI IMG/M metagenome (GOLD analysis project Ga0315274, IMG submission 203700) | Sediment microbial communities from Yellowstone Lake, YNP, Wyoming, USA - YL17G02_20 | ecosystem: Environmental > Aquatic > Freshwater > Lake > Sediment | place: USA: Wyoming | collected... | reverse complement strand
TGCTTCTTTGGGCGAAAGTCATTAGAAGCTGTTTCATAACCTCCATCTGAGGTTATGAAACAGCAGCACAAGCCGCCAGGCTCCAGCAGGCGCATTTCATGCCAGCGTCTCTGGCGAACAGCGAGGCGACCGAGGGTCATGAAATGCGCTCTAGAGGATGGCCCGGCGCAGTTCCCGCACTTCCACGCACTCGATGACGTCGCCCACCTGAAGGTCCTTGAAGCCAGTCAGGACGATGCCGCACTCGAATCCCTGCTGGATCTCCGTGACGTCCTCCTGAAGGTGGCGCATCGAAGCGATCTTGCCCTCCCAGATGGTTGCCCCCCGCCGCCTGACGCGTGCGCTCGCGCCTCGCACGATGTGCCCGTCCGTGACATAGCATCCGGCGATGGTGCCGAGTCGCGAGGACTGGAACAGCGCGCGCACTTCCGCCTGCCCGACGGTGACCTCCTCGAACTTGGACTCGAGCATCCCGAGCATCGTGTCGCGCACATCGTCGAGCACATCGTAGATGATCTGGTAGAGCCGGATCTCAACGCGCTCGTCAGCGGCCAGCCGCCTGGCCTGGGCGTCGGCGCTCACCTGGAAGCCGATGATGATCGTCGGCTTGGTGGCGGCGGCGAGGCCCACATCGGACTCGGTCACGTCCCCGGCACCGGTGTGCAGGATGTTGACCGATATCTCCTCGCTCACGATCTGCCGGAGAGCAGCGGAGATGGCCTCCACCGTTCCCTGGGCGTCGGCCTTCAGGATAAGGTTCAACACCTTCGCCTGCCCGGCGGCGAAGAGCTGGGAGAGGTCGGCCATCGAGCTGGGTCCTGTGGGCCGCAGCTGCGTTTCCCGATCGCTCATCTGCTGCTCGGTGGCGAGGGCGCGCGCTATCTTGTCGCTCGCTACGACCCGGAAGAGCTCGCTTGCCTCGGGCACGTCGGACAGGCCGATCACCTGAATCGGCGTCGCAGGTCCCGTCTCGCTCAGCCTCCGCCCCCGGTCATCCATCATCGCGCGCACCTTGCCGGCGACTCTTCCAACGACGATGGATTCGCCGACCCGCAGCGTGCCTTCCTGTACGAGGAGCGTCGCCACGGGGCCGCGCCGCTTGTCCAGCTCCGCCTCAAGCACGACCCCCTCCGCCGGCTTGTCCCTGACCGCCCGGAACTCCCTCATCTCAGCCACGAGCAGGATCATCTCGAGCAGGTCGCTGATGCCCGTCTTCTCGAGCGCGGAGATGGGGACGTAGATCGTGTCCCCGCCCCACTCCTCCGGCACCAGTCCCTTTTCCATGAGGCGCTGTTTGATCGCGTCCGGCGACGCGCTGGGCCGGTCGATCTTGTTGATCGCGACGATGATCGGCACACCCGCTGCCTGTGCGTGATCGATCGCCTCGAATGTCTGGGGCATCACCCCATCATCGGCGGCAACGACGAGCACCGCGATGTCCGTCACCTGCGCGCCCCGGGCGCGCATCGCGGTAAACGCCTCGTGACCGGGTGTATCGATGAAGGTGATGGGCTTGCCGTTCACGTCAACCTGATAGGCGCCGATGTGCTGGGTGATCGCCCCGGGCTCCGAAGCGGTTACGTTCGTCTGCCGGATGGCATCGAGCAGCGTCGTCTTGCCGTGATCGACGTGCCCGAGAACGGTCACGACCGGCGGCCTGAGAGGTGCATCGGGGGGCGCGACGCGACGCGGAACCACGCGCATCGGGCGTTCCGCCGGCTTCTCCGCGATCGCGGCCTTCTTCGCCGCCGGCGTCTCCTCGACCTCAGCCGCGCGCTCTTCTACGACCGGCTGGGGGGCAGGGGCCGCTTCGATGACCTCGGGCTCCTCGACCTCAACCGTGTACCCCCACTGCTCCCCGATCAGGATGGCGAGTTCCGGCGGGATAGTCGCGTCCTCCCCGATCATCTCGCCAAGGTCGGCCGCAGCCTTCACGATGTTCCCGGCATCGGTGTCCATGGCAGCGGCGAAGTCGGCCACGGTAATCCTAACCTTGAGGCGGATGTGGTCGCTGACTTCCTCTCCAACGGGGGCCTGCTCGGCAATCGCGGTCGGCGCACCAGGCTCCTGGGGGGGTGCGGCCTTTAGCACCTTGGCCACCAGTGGCTTGGGCGCCAGGGCCTTCTCGGCCACCGGGGCCTCGGGTACTGCGGCGGCGCCGCCTTCGCCGCTGAAGCGCGCGCGAATCCGAGCGAGGTAGGTCGGGGGGACAGCCGAGCTCGCGGTCTTGCCCCCGACACTGATCTCCTCCAAGAAAAGGAGGAGGTCCCTGCTCGACACGCCTAGCTGGTTTGCGAGCTCGTAAACTCTCATGAAGCTCCGGTTCTAGCTCAAAGTCTCCCTGATTCGCTCGAGTACGTCCTCACCCACGGGTGCTCCCAGCGCCCGGGTCAGCTTCTTCTGCTTCACCGCCAGCTCGGGGCACCGCTCATTCCGGCAGACGTATGCTCCCCTGCCGGCGGCCTTCCCCGATGGGTCCACCACAATCGCGCCCTGCGGCGTGCGGACGATCCGCAGCAGCTCGCCCTTCGCCCGGGCTTGGCGGCAGGCAACACAGGTGCGCTGAGGCACGTGCGGCGGTCGCCTCATTCCGCTCCAGGGGACGTCCCGGTTTCGCCGCCTGAAGCCGCCTCCCCGCCGGCGACGGCCTGGATGGGCTCCTGCTCGATCACCGCCTCAGCTTCGCCGGCGACGGCCTCGACGGGCTCCTGCTCAATCACCGCCTCAGCTTCGCCGGCCGCGGCCTCGACGGGCTCCTGCTCGATCACCGCCTCAGCTTCGCCGGCCGCGGCCTCGACGGGCTCCTGCTCGATCACCGCCTCAGCTTCGCCGGCGACGGCCTCGATGGGCTCCTGCTCGATCACCGCCTCGGCTTCGCCGACGACGGCCTCGATGGGCTCCTGCTCGATCACCGCCTCGGCTTCGCCGACGACGGCCTCGATGGGCTCCTGCTCGATCACCGCCTCAGCTTCGCCGACGACGGCCTCAGCAGCAGGCTCTGCCGTCTCTGTTGCCGCCTCCACCGCCGCGGCTAGGCCTTCGGCCGCCGTGGCGGCCGCCTCTGGCGGCCCAGCCACCGCGGCGGCAGCATGAGCCGCTTGTTCCTGGGCCGCCTGCGCCTCGCTCCGAATGTCGATCCGCCAGCCCGTCAGGCGGGCGGCAAGGCGCACGTTCTGGCCCTCGCGGCCGATCGCGAGCGAGAGTTGATTGTCGGGCGCGATTACCGTAGCCGAACGGCTGGCCGGATCGATCTGCACCCGGCTTACCTTAGCCGGGCTCAGCGCGCCGGCAACGTACTTCGCCGGATCGTCGCTCCAGCGGACGATGTCGACCTTCTCGCCCCGCAGCTCATCCACCACCGCCTGGACGCGGCTGCCCCGGTGGCCAACGCAGGCCCCAACCGGGTCCACCCTCTCCTGCCGGGAGGCGACTGCGATCTTCGAGCGCGCCCCCGACTCACGCGCCTGGGCTTTGATCTCGACGATGCCCTCGTGCACCTCCGGCACCTCGAGCTCGAACAGCTTCCGCAGCAGGCCCGGGTGGCTGCGCGAGACGAGAACGCGCGGGATCTTGGTCGTACGCTTCACCTCCAGGATGTAGACCTTGATCCGCTCGCCCGGCCTGTAGCTGTCCAGCGGGCTCTGCTCGGAGGCGGGCAGAATCGCCTCGACCTTCCCGATATCGATGAACACGGTTCGCCCGTCGCGCCGGGCCACCAGGCCGGTCACGACATCGCCGTCGCGGTTGCTGAACTCCTCGTAGATGATGTCGCGCTCGGCCTCGCGGATGCGCTGCGCGACGACCTGCTTGGCCGTCTGCGCGGCGATGCGCCCGAACTCCGTCGGCGACATCTCGATATCCAGGTACTCGTCCTCGCGAACGGTCGGGTCGAGCCGTCTCGCCTCGGCGAGGGACATTTCGGCGTGCGGGTTCTCCACGTGCTCGACCACCCGCTTGCGGCAGAACACGGTGGCGGTCCCATTATCCCAGTCGATATCGACGTGGATCTCGCTGGCTGCCCCGAAGTGCTTCTTGTAGGCAGAAACAAGCGCGGCCTCGATGATCTCGCTCAACGTCTGGAGCGGGATATCCTTTTCCCTGCCTATATCGCGCAGCGCTTGTACGAAATCCACTTGCATCTGTGCGACACCTCCGTGTCGCAGCGTCGGCCGCAACTCGGGCTGATCCTCCCGACGTCTCGCCAGATCCGCTTCGATGCCGGGCCAGCCTGAAATGGCCGCGTTCAGCCGTGCCAAGACGGCCCCCGGCATCCCTAAGAGCGTCTACCAGACCCGTCGTGCCAACGATGCAGAGCCCCTGAGATGCTCTTCAGGAGACGTGCGGAGCGGCTCTGCTACGGATTCTCTTGCATTACGGTGAGGACCGTAATGCAAGAGAATCTGCCGTGTGAGCCTCACGCTGTGCGCTGTAGAGTTTCCTGCATTATGGCTGCTCATAACCATAATGCAGGAAACTCTATAGGCGCTCTAACGTTGAAGAGTGGGACAACTCCCACTCTTCGGCCAGAACGAGAGGATTCTCGCTCTCATTCGCTAGTATAGCATAGGCGCGGTGCCTTGACAACCCAAGCGCCGAGGCATAGGCGTCGCCCGCGGTAAACGTCCTAGGGGCGCACAGCGGTGCGCCCCTACAGGAACGGCAGACCCCGACACCAGACAATGCCGGCCGCTACTCACACCTCATCGAGACGAACCCCTCTAGCTTCGCGATCTCCGGCCCCAGCACGGTCAGGTCGCATGTCGTTGGCAGCGCCATCCGCACCTGCATCTCCTGCACCCCGCCGGGGGTGATGCGCGAAACCTCCAGCGTATCGATCCTGAGGCCCTGCTGCTTCAGGGCGTCCCGAACGGCGCCGATCTGGTTGCCCGCGTCGGCGAGCCGCAGAGTCAGCACCGCGGCATGCATCCTCGGGACGAAGACCCTCTCGAAGCTGCGCAGTACCGTCAGCGTCAGCAGCACCAGCACCGTCGCCATGCCGGCCACCCACCAGGCCTGGCCGCCGATGGCAACGCACAGCCCGATCGCGGCAACGGCCCACAGGCTGGCCGCGGTCGTGAGCCCGCGGACGATATTGCCGTGGCGGATGATGGTGCCAGCGCCGAGGAACCCCATGCCAGTCGCAACCTGCGCGGCGACGCGGCTGGGGTCAGTGTTGTGGCTGCTGAAGGACATGGAGGCGAGTGTGTAGACGGTCGCGCCGAGGCAGACCAGCACATGCGTCCGCAGCCCGGCCGGCCGGTCACGCGCTTCCCGCTGCCAGCCGACGATGCCGCCGCAGACGAGTGCGAAGATCAGCTTGACCAACACGGACAGTGGGCCCATCTCACTCTCTTAGGGCAGGTTCGATGACAGTATCTCCCCCACCGCGCCTGCCGCTTCCTCGACCGGTACGGTGCGGCTCTCGCCCCCCCGGCGTCGCACTTCGACCTTGCCCTCGGCCGCGAGCCGCCCAACCACGACCTGCCCCGGAACACCGATCAGGTCGGCGTCCTTGAACTTCACCCCCGGGCGCTCCTCACGGTCCTCCAGCAGCACCTCGTAGCCGTCCTCCTGCAGCTCGCCATAGAGCTTCTCGGCGACGGTGCGCTGCGTTTCGTCATCGTGATTGACGGGGATGACGACGACTTCATATGGGGCAACAGACGCGGGCCAGATGACCCCCGACTCATCGCGGAAGTGCTCGGCGATGGCGGCCATCATGCGCGACGTGCCAATGCCGTAGCAACCCATCACCATCGGCTTGCGCGCGCCTTCCTCATCGAGGAAGTGCGCGTCCAGCACATCGCTGTAAATCGTCCCGAGCTTGAAGATATGGGCCAGCTCGATGCCCCGAAGCCCGGTGAGCGGCGTGCCGCACTTCGCGCAGAGGTCGCCCGGCTCGCCGTTGCGGAGCTGCGCCCAGTGGTCCACCTGGAAGTCGCGCCCCCAGTTCACATTGCGCAGGTGAAGATCGGCTTCGTTGCCGCCCGTGATGAAGTTGCGTTCACCCCGCAGCTCTTCGTCCGCGATGATCTCCGTGTGCCTGATCCCGACCGGTCCGGCGAAGCCAACGGGCGCGCCGCTCACACGGTGGATGGTGGCCGGATCGGCCATCTCCACGCGCCGCGCGCCGATCAGAGCACTGAGCTTGTCCTCGCTCAGCTCCCTGTCGCCCCTCACCAGTGCTGCGACGACTCTGTGCTCACCGTCGGGCAGGAGCTTGCTCGCCCCGAGCGTCGTCGAGGCGTTTCCCATCACCTTGTAGATCAACGTCTTGACGAGCTTGCGCGGCGGCACCCCGAGGAACTCGCAGACCTGCTCGATGGTGCGCTTGTCCGGGGTGTCGACGCGCTCGATCGACTGCTCCGCCTCCGTTGGCTCAGCAATCACCGACTGGAACTTGGCGACCTCAGGCGTGGCCGAGTAGCCGCACGACTCGCATCGCAGGTAGTGACTCTCCCCCACCTCCGTCTCGAGTTCGAACTCCCCCGTGTCCCAGCCGCCGATGCCTCCGCCCGAGGCCTCCACGAGATGATAGGGCACCCCGATGCGCGCCAGGATCTTGTGGTACGCCGCCTCCATCTTGTCATATGAGACATCCAGCCCGGCAACATCGCGGTCGAAGCTGTAGGCGTCCTTCATCGAGAACTCTCGCGCGCGGATGAGCCCGCCGCGAGGGCGCGGGTCATCCCGGAACTTCGTTTGTATCTGGTAGAGCGTGAACGGCAGTTCCCGATAGGACTTCGCCTCTGCTGCGACGAGCGTGATGACCTCCTCGTGCGTGCCGCCCAGGGCGAACCAGCGCCTGCCCCGGTCCTGCAGGCGCATCAGCTCGGGCCCCCAGTACTCCGCCCGACCCGACTTCTCCCACAGCTCGAGCGGATGCAGCGCCGGCAGGAACACCTCCTGCGCGCCCGCCGCGTCCATCTCCTCGCGGACGATGCTCTCGATCTTGCGCAGCACGCGCAGGCCGAGCGGGAGCAGCGAGTACATGCCCGCGGCGAGCTGGCGGACGAACCCGCCGCGCAGCAGCAGCCGATGGCTTGCCAGCTCCACCTCGCCGGAGACCTGCCTCAGCGTCGGCGCGAAAAGCTCATGCGTCCGCACGATCCGCTCCTGTCATCCGCAGTCACCCCCGGGGCAGCATGCCTTCTTCCCCGCCATATAGGCGACGGTGATGTCCGCCCGCGTGATCTCGTGGTGGTACATCTCGCTCGCGCGGAAGAGCTTGATCGCGGTCTCGTCGTTCAGCTCCTTCAGGCGCTGAAGCAGCAGATAGCCGGGCGTCTTGCTGGTGACGCCCATCAGCGCCTGCGCCTCCGGGCTCCGCACGAACTGCTCGTGTGTCGCCTCGTCCGCATCGGCCAGCAGCGGCTCGAGGTTGTCCCATTCTTCCTTGGTCAGGCGACCGGCTTCGGCCATCAACATCCTCCTGAGATGAACATGAAGCTGTCGCCCTCGCTCACGCGCTGCGCGGCGCGACAACCGAAAGGACCAACTCGTCTTGCGGCATCCCCGCCAGCTCGGCCTCGGCGAGCGACAGAACCTGGGCCGCGTCCACCAGGCCGGAGAGGTTCACGATCCGCCCGCGCACCCCCAGAAAGAGCTGGGGCATCTCGGCGCCGGCGTCGCCGTAGCGCGTCTGGCTGTCGAGCAACCGTGGGAGCGATTCTCGCATTTCCTGCGCCCGGAACGTGAGCGCCGATGCGCCGGGCAGGAGCAGCCGGACCACTCCCTGCTCGTCCACCACCGCAACCGCCTGCTCGCGCCGGCTCAGTAGGCCAAGCAGCCGCTTCTTCACCCAGCGTGCCGCGTAGGCGCGCAGCAGACCCGCGTCCGCCGCCAGCTCCACCTCCCCGGGCGGCACGGCGAGGGACTTCGCCGCCGCGGACCTGCGCTCCTCGTCGCCGACGCGCGCCTGGCCGAGGTCGCGCTCTCGCAGCTCCGTCTGGCCGCTGGCGGTAGCGCGCAGCACCGCCGACCGCGAGTCGTACTCGATGTCGACCGAGACGCTGTTGGGATCGGCTCCCTGCCGCACGACCGCTTCGACCGCCTCGCGCCGTATCTTCAGCACATCCTGCTCGGTCGCGCCCGGCACGGTCCGCTCGATCATCTCGCGCACGAGCGCGAGCGCGGTCCCTATCGCCGAGATGACCGACGCGTTCGGCGCAAGGCGAACCGGCAGGCCGAGTCGCTCGCCGACAGCCGGTACGAGCGCGCTCGCGCCCCCGCCGCCGGCGATCAGCTCCGTCCCACGGCGGCTCATCGCTCGCTGCGCGATCAGGTCCTCTACGACAGCCGCGGGCATCTGCGACGCGACATCAAGCATCGAGCGGGCGGCGTCATCCGCGGACACGTTCAGCGCGCTGCCGAGGGCCGCGAACGCGGCCCGCGCCGCGCCGGGGTCGCCGCGGGCCCAGTCGCCCTCGGGCACGTGACCAACAGCATTGGCCGCGCAGGTGAGCGTGATCGCAATCCGGCGTGCGTTACCAGCCTCCAACACCGCGTAGTCGTCCGGGTCGCCCGGCATCGGTGACACCAACGAGACCTGCATCGGGCCCTTCAGATCGCCCGGCGAGCTGAAACACGCGTATGGCAGCCCGGCGAGGTGTGCGCTGCGCGGGCCGACCGCATGGACCTTGCCGTCCTTCACCCGCGGCATGGACCCGCCGGCGACGCCGATCGTCCGCACGTCGACGGTCCTCATGAACAGGCGATGTCCGCCCACCTCCGCGGTGCGCAGCAGCGCCCGGCCGTGCCGGATGGCGGAGATGTCGGTGCTCGTGCCGCCGACCTCCAGGAAGATGCCTTCACTCACCCGCGCGTACATCAGCGCCGCGGCGACGCCGGCCGCCGGCCCTGAGAGCAGTGTCAGCAGCGGCCGGCGCCTCATGTCGGCCACGCTCATCACTCCGCCGTCGCTTCGTACGACCATGAGCGGCGCGGTGATCCCGATCTCGGTCGCCGCCTCCTGTGTCAGGTCAGCGGTGGCGATCGCCCGCGGCAGCAGGCCTGCGTTGATCACCGCGGTGCGGGTGCGCATTCGAAGCCCGTAGCGTCCGGTGATCTCGTGGGTTCCGGTGGCCGGGATTCCCGCGGCTGTGGCGCGCGCCATGATCATCTGCTCGCGCCGGGGGTCATCCACCGAAAAGGCTTCGGCCGCCACAACCGCCGCCGCGCCTGCGCCGCGCAGTTCAGCCAGCGCCCGGTCGACCGCGCCCTCGCTGAGATCATCGGACTCGATGTATCGATGGACCGTGTGGATTCGCTTGCCAGGCGCGAGTTCGAGGTCGCCGATGCGGGTCTGGCTTGCCGCCCGCCTGCCCTCCATGCCGGAGCCAACCGCGATGATCCCGACGCGTTCCACATCGCCTTCGAGCAGCGCGTTCGTGACCTGCGTCGTGCTGTACGCGAGGAAGCTGATATCGGCGGGGGTTACGCCCGAGCCGGCGAGGAGCTGGCGCAGCGCCTGCACCACGCCCTCGGCCACCCCGCGCCCGGAGCGATGGGTCGTTGGGACCTTCGACTGGGCGACGAGCTCCAGGCCCCGCGCCTCGAGGGCGATCGCGTGGGTGAACGTGCCGCCGACATCAATCCCGATGCGGTAGCTCGCCATGGCAGGGCGCCGCCGACCTCAGAACGGCTTCTCTACCTGGACGATGCCACTGACATAGACGCGCACGACCGCGTCTGGGCCCTCGCCTGTCACCGTCTCCGAGATCTTCTCTCCCGGACGGTGGAAGTTGCGGTAGACCGTGCGCTCGCCCTTCCGGTCCTCCACCACGATACGGACCTCTTGCAGGCTCGCGCCGGGGGGGACCTCGTATTCCACCTTCGTGGATCGAACAGCAGGCTTGTTCTCCTCCTCGAGCGGCTCGGCCGTCGGAGCGGAACCCTTGCTCACCACAAGGTCGATCGGAGTGCCGCGCGCCAGCTTCTTATCCGGCTCGGGATTCTGCGCGATCACGTAGCCGACAGGTATCGTCTCGTGGAATCGCGCCATCTGCTTGCCAACCTCCAGGTTCGCCTGGGTCAGCAGCGCCCTCGCCCTATCGACAGACATCTCGCGGACATCCGGCACCGTCGACCAGCGCGAGCCGGCGCTGACGATCAGCCGGACCTTGCGGCCCACCTTGACCTGCCGCCCGGGCGGGGGCTCAGCCGACAGCACCGCGCCGGACGGCTGCTCTTCGCTCGCCTTCCGGTTTGCCACCTCTGGGCGAAGGCCAGCCGCGGTCAGCACCTTCAACGCCTCCTGCTCGCTCATGCCCACGACCTTCGGGATCGTTGCCTCCTTGGGTGCGGTCCACGTCCAGTACCAGAGCAGCCCCTGATAGGCAAGCACCAGGAAGCCGATGATCGCGGCCAGCTCGATCACCTGCGGCCAGAGCCGCTTTTGCGGCCGGCCGCGGGCCGGCCACATGCCGACCTGTGGCTGTCTCGATTGCGGCGTGCCTGGAACTCGTGCGGTCATGTTCGCCAATCCTCGGAGTCTGCAGCAATCCCTCTTGCAGTGCACATCAACGCCGCCGCTGATGCGACGACATTGATGCGCCGGCCCTATTTCTCCCTGCGCACCTTCGAGATCGCTTCCAGGTGCTTGTCGTAGGTCGTGCTGAAGACATGCGACCCATCCCGGCGTGCCACATAGTACAGGTAGGGCACGTTCGCGGGGTTCATCGCCGCCTTGATGCTCGCCTCCCCTGGGTTGCAGATCGGGCCTGGCGGCAGCCCTTCATGAAGGTATGTGTTATACGGACTCTCTATCAGCAAGTCGCCATTCGTGAGCCGGGACTTGCGGCCCGCGCCCAGCGCGTACTGCACCGTCGCATCGCACTCCAACTTCTGACCCCGGCTGAGCCGGTTCGTCAGCACGCCCGCGACGATCGCGCGCTCGCTCTCCCGCTGCGCCTCCCACTCTACCAGAGATGCAAGGATGATGATATCATGCAGCGAGCGGCCCTGATAGCTCCCTCTCTCGTGAAAGAGCTGCTTCCATACGACCTGGTCGAATCGCCGGAGCATCTGGTCGATGATGTCCGCCTCGCTCTCGCCCGCGCCAACCCGGTAGGTGTCCGGGAAGAGATAGCCCTCGAGGCTGCCGCCGGGGAGCGGGAAGGGCGCGGCGAAGCTGCCCCGCGAGGACACCGCCTCCAGGAATGTTGCCGCTCGTCCCAATCCGCTCTCCTGCACCTGCTCTGCGATCTGCTGCGCGCTGTACCCCTCAGGGATGGTGAGCCAGCGCCACGCCCGGCGGGTCCCTCGGCAGAGCGCGTCCAGCATCTCCAGCGCGGACAGGCTGCCGTCCAGCTCGTGCCTGCCGGCCTGGATTCGCCGCCACTTGCCCGTCGCATATGCCGCCACCGCGAACAGGTCGGCGCTGCGAACCAGCCCCTTCTCCCGAAGCATGATTGCCACGTCTGAAACCGAGTCTCCGCGCTCGACAGTGATAAGCTGCGCGGAGCCGGAGCCGACGGGGACCGCCAATGCCCAGCTCACCAAGAGCACAACAGTCGCGAATATGGCCAGGGCCAGCCAGAACGCGGGGCCACGCTTTCGCCATCGACGTCTCAAGCTTTCTCACTCCGGCGCTGGGCTTCGAGGTAATCCTGTAGGATGACGGCGGCGGCGACCGCGTCCCTCCGGCGACGACGCTCATTTCGTTCTCGTGCAGCGGGAGCATGCCTCCTCGGCTCTTCGACTCCTCGACTCATCGACTCATCGGCCTCAACCGTGCTCAGTCGCTCGTCCCACAGCACGACCTCGAGCCCCAGCTCGCGCCTGAGCCGCGCCGCGAAGCGCCGCGCCCGCCTCGCCTGTGGCCCGACCGTTCCGTCCATGTTGAGCGGGAGACCCAGCACGATCTTCTCCGCCCGCCTCTGCTTCGCGATCACCCCGATTCTCCCGATGTCCTCTAGGAGCGATCCTCTCTCGATGACCGCGACGGGCTGAGCCAATACGCCCAGCGGGTCGCTCGCAGCCACCCCGATCCGCCGCTCGCCGAAGTCGAGGCCGATGGCGGTCATGTGGTCACTTCCGAGCGCGCGACCAGGAACACGAAGGCCGCGAAGGTCACGGCGAGAGTCATGCCCAGCATGACGACTCCCGAATCATTGACTACCACTGCTACCAACGCGGTTATCACCGCTCCCAGGAAGCCCGCGCGAATGGCAGGCGGCACCCCGGCGCCGCGCCACATCTCCTTGCCGCGCCGGATCAGCTCCCAGATGCCCAGCAAGGCCACCGGCGCGAGCACCCACCACCAGGACGCCAACTGCGCGAGCCGCCAGTTCATTGCCAGCTTCCTCGCCGCGGTGTCCCGAACGGCCTCGGAGTGCCCGCTGAGGAGCGCGGCCGCCGCGAGGCCGATGTGGCTTCTCTCCACCTCGGGCCTGAGCAGGTCAAGCGCGGCCGGCAGAGCAGCGGCGATGAGCAGGCCAATGATCCCCACGACCACGCGCCGCCAGCGGTTCCGCGGCGCAAGCAGCACCCAGACCGAGATGAGGCCGGCCGCGACCGACACAGACCCGCCCCAGTTCGCCCCCCACCACGGCGCGCCAACGACCAGTACGACCGCCGCTCCGGCGAGAGTCAAGGCCCAGCTACGCCGCGGCAACTCCTGCAGCGTGAGGCCGGAGGCGATAGCCGCCGTCGCCCCTAGCACGCCGACGTACTCATTCGCCATTCCGTAGAACCGAGAACCAGTCACTGCTCCGAAGCCCAGTGGCGCGAGCCGCATCAAGTGTGAGCCCAGGAGGCAGTCAGCCAGGATCGTGGCGCTGCCGACGAGCATCGGTGTCATCAGTCGCCCCGACCGGAAAGCGAGCATCCCTAGGGCCACTGATACCAGGCATGCCGCCGCCAACTGGCGCGCCTGCCCGATGCCCGCGAGAGGGCAGACGAGCAGTCCGATGGGAAGCGCGACGCCGACAAGCGCAGGCACGGCGAGCCACCGCAAGCCGCGCCCGCGCCACAAACCGATCGCGAACGTTGCCGCCGCAAGCAGCATCATGTAGCTGACGTACAGCCGCGCTGCCTTACCCTCGAGCGCGAACTGATCAGTGAGCATGCGGTCGAGGCGGTCGAGCTTCCTGAGCGAATCGGCACCGGGGGTTGCCTCCATCGGCCGGCCGGTCATAGGTGAGGCGTCCCCGGCGCGAAAGCCGAGGCCCGCCAGCAATGTGGGCGCGAAGTCGGAGGCAGTCACCACGCCAGGCCACCGCGTGCTGGTACTGGTCAGGAGTCCCGTGCCTTTGCCGAAGCTCCGCACCGCGATGAAGCCCATCGTTCGTCGGTCATCGGTGTGATACACGGGGGCAAGCGCGGTCAACAGCCAGACAGTCCCCCGGCGTTGCTGTACGACCTCAGCCGACCGGCCGATGACACCATCGGCATTCTCCAGTGACACAAGGCCCGTCAGGTCCAGTAACACGATGTCGTGCCGCTTGAACTGCGCACCTACCGCCGACCGAACTTGCTCTGGGTCCAGCCGCTTTCCCGTCGGCGTGATCTCCGCAGGCTTGTAGATGCCGCCCCCGTCGATGCGTCCCTTCTCGTCCATGATGACGGCGGCGCTTGGAGGCACTTGCTGACGATCCGACGCCTGATAGGCGATCAGTGCGGTCGTGAGCCCACGCTCGTGCAGCCGGGACCCGAGCAGCCCGGGCACGGCGCTGGTGTGGGCGTGGTCGTTTGCTGCTGCTATCGGGCCGACATCGACCTCGAAGCCGCCTCCGGGAAGAGCGTTGCCAGTGATCTCGCCCCCGACCGCTGCCCGCCCCGCGCCGAGGGTGACCAGGGTGCGGTTGGGATCGGAGTCGGACGGCGAGGCGACCGGCATGAGGGCGACGGCCGCATCCTCCATCAGCCGGTGGGTTGACGGCATGTCTGCAGCGCGAAGGTCCGCCCAGCTGGCCTGCGGCAGGACGACCACCAGTAGCGGCGACGGCCCAATGGCCTCTCGGACTGCCGCCATAGTTGTCGCCGACAGCTGAGACTGGCATGTCGCCAGGGCGATCGCGCAGGCGATCGCCAGTCGAACCGCCATGGAGCGCGTGGATTCGCCGCTATCGCTTCTGCCCAGCGATCAGCTCCTTCGCCTTCGCCAGCGCTTCATCAAGCCGCTCCGGGTTCTTCCCCCCGGCCTGCGCGAAATCGGGCCGGCCGCCACCCCCACCCCCAGCCACCATCGCCACCACGCGGATGAGGTTGCCGGCGTGATAGCCCGCGTCGACCAGGTCCTTGGAGACCACGCCAATGAACTGCACGCTTCCCTCGCGCACCGATCCGAGCACGACGATGCCCGAGCCAAGGCGGCCGCGAAGATCATCTGCGAGACTCCGCATCGCCTCGTTGCTCATGCCATCCACTCGCACCGCAACGAGCTTGACGCCACCGACACTATCGGCCCTACTGACTAGATCAGCCGCCATCTCGCTGGCGTTCAGAACCTCGAGTCGAGCAGACACGTGGCTCTGCGCGCGAACGTGCACCTGCAAGTCTACCATTCGGGCGATCACCTCTTCCGGCCGAGCCTTGAGAGTGCGTGCCGCCTCGCCAATCAGGTCGCGCTGCTTCGTGAAGAAGGCATGTGCCTCGCGCCCGGTCACGGCCTCGATACGCCGAAGGCCAGCCCCGATGCTGCCTTCGCTGACGATGGCGAATCCGCCGATCGCGCCGGCGTGGGTGAGATGGGTGCCCCCGCACAGCTCCATGCTGAAGTCTCCGATTCGCACCACCCGCACGAACTCGCCGTACTTCTCGCCGAAGAGCGCGGTAGCGCCAGCGCGCCGCGCATCCTCCAGCCGCATCTCCTCGGTGTCCAGCGGCTCATCGCGCAGTGATAGCTCGACCACGCCATCCTCGATCCGGCGCCGCTCCTCATCGGTCAGCGCGGCGAAGTGCGCGAGGTCGAACCTCAACCGGTCCGCGTCAACCAATGAGCCAGACTGCACCGCGTGCTCGCCAAGCACCGCGCGGAGCATGTGATGGAGCAGATGGGTCGCGGTATGAGCGCGGGCGATAGCTTGTCGGCGGTCCTGATCGACCTGAGCCGTCATCTTCTGGCCGACTCGAAGCTCACCCTCGATGACGCGCACTTTGTGCGCGTGCGCTCCCTCGACCGGGTGATAGGTGTCGAGGACCTCTGCCTTGACCCCGTCGCCATCGAGGGCCCCCCTATCTCCGGTCTGGCCGCCACTCTCAGCATAGAAGGGTGTCTGGTCGAGGAACAGATCCGCTTCCACACCTCGCGACAGACTCTCAACGGGTGCTCCGTCCTTCACGATACCCAGCACCGTCGCCTCGGCCACACAGCCGTCATATCCCAGGAATATCGTCTTTCCGGCGAAGCTCTGATAGCCGGACCTCACTGCGAATGCGAAGTCGCCCTCTGCCGTGGCGCGCGCACGCCGCCGCTGCTCGTCCATCGCGCGCTCGAAGCCCTCCTCATCCATCGCCAGTCCGTTCTCCGCGGCGATGTCGGCCGCCATCTCCTTTGGCAGGCCGTAGGTGTCGTGCAGCTTGAAGGCATCGTCGCCCGCCAGCACTTTCAGGCCGGCCGCCTGCGCCTTCTCGATGGCGGCCATCAGCGGCCCCATGCTTCGCTCCAGCGTCTCCTCGAACTGCTTCTCCTCCTGCTCTATCCACGTTCGAATGCGCTCCTGGGCAGCGCGCAGCTCGGGGTAGACGGGCCCCATCGTCGCCACGATTGCCGGGGTCAGCGCGTGGAGGAATGGCCCCTCAATGCCCAGCCTCCGCCCCTGCCGGTAGGCCCGCCGCAGCAGTCGGCGAAGCACATAGCCTGCGCCTTCATTAGATGGTGTAAACCCATCGGCAATGAGGAACGCGAGCGCCCGCGTGTGATCCGCGATGATCCTAGTGGCCACATGCTGGCTCGCGTGTAGGGGCACAGCATGCTGTGCCCCTACAACTGCCGCCGCCCGCGCGATCACAGCGGACACGATCGGCGCAAAGAGATCCGTCTCGAAGATGGTTGGCACATCCTGAAGCAGCCGCGCCGTCCGCTCCAACCCCATGCCGGTGTCGATGCCGGGCTTCGGAAGGGGCTCCATCTCTCCCGCCTCTGTCTTGTTGTACATCTGGAATACGAGATTCCAGAACTCGTCCATGCGATTGCAGTCGCACAGCGGCCCGCAGTCGACCTTCCCGCATCCCCTATCCTCACCCATGTCGAGGTAGATCTCGCTGCATGGGCCGCACGGCCCGGAGTTGCCGACCGGCCCCCACCAGTTCGTCGAATCGGGCACAATCCGGTCAGCAGGAAGCCCCGAGACTTCCCGCCAGAAGCGCGGCGACTCGGTATCGTCCGGATGAACGGTAACCCAGATGCGGTCATCCGGCAGGGAGAGCACTTTCGTCACATACTCCCAGCCGAAGGCGATGGCCTCGCGCTTGAAGTATGGGCGGGAGCGAAGCTCCCGCTGCTCGTCATGCGCCGCGCTTGCGCGTCGCGGAAGCTCCGCTTCCGCCGTGCCGAACGAAAAGTTGCCAAGCATCTCGAAGAACGTGCAATGGACCGGGGTGAGCCCCACCTCCTCGACGTCATCGGCGCGGAAGCATTTCTGGCAGGTGGCGACCCGGGGCGCGGCCGGAGGCACGAGCCCCCTGAACCAGGGGACGAAGGGCTGCATCCCCGCGCTGGTGAAAAGCGTGGTCGCGTCGCCGGGCTTGAGCGGTGCGCTCGGCAAGATGCGATGGTCGCGCTGCGCGAAGTAGTCGAGAAAGCTTTGCCGGAGCTCCCGGCTCGTCATCGAGATGGCCTCCCATGTTGTAGGGGCGGGCCGCTGGCTCGCCCACCCGGGGGGAGCAAGCCCAGGGCGACCCGACGGGTCGCCGCTACGGTTGAGGTGTGGGGGTGATTATAGCAGAGTCAGGCGGCCTCTGCACTCGGCGGGTCGGGTGCGAATAGCTCCGGCCAGAAGCGCAGCAGCACCACCTTGATGGCGCCGGCGGTCGGCACAGCGAGCAGCATGCCGACGAACTTGAACAGCGCGGCGCCTGCCAGCAGCGCGAAGATCACAACGAGCGGGTGCAGCCCGACGCGGCTGCCGACGACCCTCGGAGTCGCGACGTAGTCGAACGCCAGGTTCCCAGCCAGCAGTGCGCCGAGCACGATCAAGATCGATCCGATGGCGTGCTCGGTCACGGCCATGGTGAGTGCAATGACGATGATCGCGGTCGGGAAGCCGACGTAGGGAATCAGGTAGAGCACCCCTGTCATCATGCCCAGCAGCACTGAGAAGTTGACGCGGGCGATGCTCAGGACGATGATTGCGAAGCAGCCAACGATCAACACCATGATCGCCATCCCGAGCAGGTAGCTGCCGACAAGCTTGTTGATCTCCGCGAGTAGTTCGGCCGTCGCCGCGCGCCGTGGCTCCGGAAGCATTCCCAACAGCTTCCGCCCAAGCCGCTTGTAGTCCCTGAGGATCCAGAAGGTCACCACCGGCGTGATGATCAGCAGCGAGACGAGCACGACGGACCTGTTCAGCAGCCCGACACCCGTCTGCAACTGCGCGCCCGCGTACCGCTGGGCCATCTGCCCGAGGCTCGTGAATGCGTCTCTGACCTGCTCGGGAAGCAGCCCGATCACCCGCCCCCAGACGACGGCCCGCGTTTCGAGGTCGGCGAGAAGCTTTTGCGTCTTCTCCGCGTAGTAGGCGTAGCGATGGAGCAGGATCTGCGCCTCGCCGGTGAGCTTCGGAACGAGCAGCACGACGGCGACCACGAGCAACACGAGGAAGGTGCCGAACACCAGGAGGATCGCGCGGTCACGCGTCCACCCTCGCCGCTCCAGCCGGGTGATTCCCGGATTGAGGAGATAAGCAATGACGGCGCCGAGGATGAACGGGACCAGAATGCCCCGGACCTGATAGAGGAGCCAGATGACCAACAGGACGCCAATGAGCCCCGACAGCCACTTGGGCCAAGCAAGCAGGCGCTCCTCAGGCTGGTAGATCTCCGAGGTGCCGCCCAGCGTCCGGGTGGTCGCCGCGTGGACAACGGTTATAATGTAGGCGATGATGGCGACGACGATGAGCGCCACTAACGCTGTCGGCAGATCCAAGAACATGTCCCTCCGAAAGTAGCTCGTGCTTCGCAGCGAAGGAGCTTCGCTACTTGGCAGAGTAGCAAGAGTGGAAAGCCGGAATCCGACTCCTCGCCTCTTCTACCCCCCGCCTCACTCGTTCTCTTGCTCGCGGACCGCCTCTCGCAGCTTCGCCAGCGCGCGCTGCTGGAGCCGCGATACGTGCATCTGCGATATATTGAGCTGCTTCGCGACCTGTGTCTGCGACATGTTGTCGAAGAAGCGAAGCTCGATGATCTTGCGCTCCCGCGCGGTCAACGACCTCAGCGCCTCGGCCAGTCGAGCGCGACGCTCGAACCGCTCGATCTCCTCGTCCACCTTCCCGACATAATCGGCAAGCCTGCTGCGGACCTCGTCGGACTCGCCGCCCATTTCGCTGTCGAGTGAGGGCAGCTCGTAAAGCTCGCCCAGCTCCATTGCCTCTAGGGCCTCGGCCTCGCTAATCTGGAGCTGCTCGGCCAGCTCCGCGACCGTCGGCGCCCGATCCAGGCGCTGCGTCAGCTCTTCGATGGCCTTGTTGGCGGCCAGGTTCAGCTCCTGGAGCCGCCGCGGAACCTTCACCGCCCAGCCGCGATCGCGGAAGTGCCGGCGTATCTCGCCAACGATGGTCGGGGTGGCGTAGGTCGCGAACCGGATGCCCCGGCTCGGATCGAACCGGTCGATGGCATTGATGAGCCCGATCATACCGACCTGTGTCAGGTCTTCGAGTGGCTCGCCACGGTTCGCGAATTTGCGCGCGAGATACCGCACCAGGTTCATATGCGCGAGGATAAGCCGGTCGCGCATCTGCGGATCCCGGTTCCGCTGGTACTCGGCGAACAGCTCGGGCGTTGCCGCGTCGCGTCCGCCCGCCTTGCGCCTCGTCGGGAGGCGCTGCTCAGGCTGCTCGGGCTGCTCGGTTTCCGCACTCTCCCGCAGGTTCATCAGGTCACTGCTCTGCCCTGTACTTCACCATTCGAACGCACGTGCCGGTGGAGGGATCGCAGTCGATGTGCATCTCGTCCATCAGCTCGCGGATGACCAACAGGCCGAGCCCGCCGGGCTCGTCCCAATCATCCCCCGCGGCCGCCTCCCCCGCCCGCTCGGGGTCGAAGCCCTGCCCCCGGTCGACCACTTCCATGGTGAGACTGTCATCGCCGATGGTGAAACGGATAATGACCTCGTCACAGCTCTCGTCGGCGACGTGCTCCACCGCGTTGGCGCAGGCCTCCCCCACTGCCAGCTCCACGTCCTTGATGATATCGTAGGTGAAGTCCAACTGGGACGCCACCGCGCAGGCGGCCATCCTGGCGACGCGCACGAACTCCGCCCTGCGCGGAATCCGTATCTCGACCTGTTCGGGGGTCTTGGTTCTCATGCCCGCGCCTCCTTGAGAGCAGCAGACACGTCGTCGTAGATTCGAAAGACCTGTGCGAGGCCCGTGATGTCGAAGAGCCGCTTCACTCTTGGTTGCGCGGCAGCGATGACCACGTCGCCGCCGTGCTCCTTGAGTCGCTTGAGCAGCCCGACCAGCATCCCCAGGCCAGTGCTGTCCATATAGTCCGTGCCCCCCAGATCGACCACGAGATGCTTCGGGCCGCCCTCGACGAGCTTCAGCGCAGCGTCCCGCACCTGGGCCGCGTTCGCCACATCCACTTCGCCGGTCAGCGACAGCACGGCGGAATCGCCTTCAGTCCGGGCGCCGATTTTCAGCGGCGTGGTCATCTCGCTCTCCTACCAAGCGGAGTTCGGCTGGACGGCCTAGCCTACCTCCGTCTCTACGCTCTCCCCGCCCGGTCTGCTTCGTGGCCGCTGTCCCCGCATCTCCGCCAGGCCCTTCCGGACTCCGCCCAGCCAGGAGCTGACCCGTGAGATGGCCGGCTGGATCACAGACACCGCCAGCAGATCCGGCTCCAGCTTCTCCGTCACCCGGTCAATCCGGCAAAGGCACGCGCTAAGCGGCGCCAGGCTTTCCTCTAACTTCCCGGCCGCCCGCCGAACCCCTCGCGCGGCTTCCGCCCACGCCTGGACCGCCGAGGCGGCCTCACTCCTCAGGCGGTCCACCGCCGCCTGCGTTCTGACCATGAACAGGTAGCACTTGATACACACGACGGTCAGCGCGGCCGCGGCGATCGCCGCGGCGACAAGGGCTATCTCAACCATCCTCGACTCCCGGCCTCATAAGGCCGATTCGATGACCCCGCCAACTGCCACCGTCTCCCCATCATAGCAGACCGCAGCCTGCCCGGGGGACACGGCCCACTCGGGTTGGGCGAAATCGACCCGCACACGGCCATTCTCCGGAGTGGCCACGCACGGCGCGGGGGAAGCGCCCGACCGGATTTTCGCCGCCAACCTCATACCCTCATCCGGCAGCCGCTCAACCGATACGTAGTTCACTTCCCTCATCAGCAGCCCCCGCGCTGTCGCCTCCTCCATCTCGCCGACGATGAGGCGATTGCGTTCGATGTCGATCCCCACCACGTAGAGGGGCCTGCCGTGCGCGATACCTAGCCCCTGCCGCTGGCCGATGGTGTAGAAGGCGACACCACGGTGCCGGCCGATCCGGCGTCCTTCTCGGTCCACAATGGGACCGGGCGCCGCCACCTCGGGCCGCCGACGCTCGAGGTACTGCCGGTAATTCTCGCCGGTGATGAAGCAGATCTCCTGGCTCTCCGCCCGCTCCGCCGTCGGCAGGCCGAGCTTGGCGGCCCTATGCCGCGTCTCCTGCTTCGTCAACTCACCAAGCGGCAAGAGCGCGTGCGCAAGCTGCTCCTGCGTCAGTCCATACAGACTGTACGACTGGTCCTTGCCGCTATCGGCACCCCGCAGGAGCTTCCATCGGCCGCTCTCTCCATCACCCCGGGTGCCGCAGGCTTGAGCCTGCCCCGCACGGGTCACCCGCGCGTAATGGCCGGTGGCGAGCTTCTCCGCGCCGATCTCTCGCGCGCGATGCAGCAGCGGCCCGAACTTCACGAAGGTATTGCATCGGATGCACGGGTTCGGGGTGCGACCTTCCGCGTACTCATCGCAGAATGGATCGATGACGAATCGCTCGAAGGGCTCACGCAGGTTCAGCACATAGTGCCTGATCCCGAGGTGGCGGGCCACTCGCCTCGCCGAGTCGATGGCATCAACCCCGCAGCAGCCCCGCATCCCGGGTGGCACATCCTCTTCCCGCTCGCGGGGCCAGAGCTGCATGGTGAAACCGACGACCTCGAAGCCCTGCTCCAGCAGCAGCGCCGCCGCGAGGGAGCTGTCCACCCCGCCGCTCATCGCAACGGCCACGCGCTCAGCCAACTCCCGGCTCCGACTCCGTGCCTCCCCCCCGATCCGCCTCCCTCCCTGCCTCTTTGCCTCCTTGCCTCTTCGACTCTTCGCCTCTCCGCTCCCATTCCTCCATCCGGGCCTTGATCTTCTTCTCGTGCCCCTGTTCCGTCGGCTCGTAGTAGCGCCGCGACTTCGTGCCCTTGGGCAGGTACTCCTGAGGCACGTAGTGATCCGGGAAGTCGTGCGGGTACTTGTACCCCTCGCCATGCCCGAACTGCTTCGCGCCGGGGTAGTTCGCGTCACGCAGGTGCTTGGGCACGAGCGGCACTACGCGATTGCGCACATCCTCCATCGCCCGCGCGATTGCTGAGCAAGCGGCATTGCTCTTGGGCGCGGTGGCGACATACGCGGTCGCCTGTGCCAGCGGAATCTGCGCCTCCGGCAGGCCGACGTACTCGACCGCGTGCGCCGCCGCGGTCGCGATCACCAGCGCCATCGGGTCGGCATTCCCGACATCCTCAGCGGCCTGGATCACGAGCCGTCGCGCGATGAAGCGCGGGTCCTCGCCTGCTGCGATCATCCGCGCCAGCCAGTAGAGCGCCGCGTCCGGGTCGCCCCCGCGCAGGCTCTTGATGTAGGCCGAGATCACGTCGTAGTGGGTATCGCCGCCCTTGTCGTACTTCAGCACGCGTCGCTGGGCCGCGTCCTCGACGATCTCGATGGTAATCAGGCGTTTGCCATCGCGTACCTTCGCCAGTTGCGCGGCCGCCTCCAGCGCGTTGAGCGCGGCCCGCGCGTCGCCGTTCGCCAGGTTGGTGAGGTGCTCTCGCGCCTCGGGTGTCAGCTCGAGTGTAGGGGCGCGCCGCTGTGCGCCCGCGTCCGGCCCGCCCTCCTCATCCGTAGGGGCACAGCATGCTGTGCCCCTACCCAGCCCGCGCTCCTCATCCGCCAGCGCGCGGTCCACAATCGCGCCGACCTGCTCGGGAGTCAGCGGCTCGAACACGAAGATGCGAGAGCGGCTTACCAGTGGCGCGTTGATCTCGAAGAAGGGATTCTCCGTCGTCGAGCCGATGAGGATGATCGTGCCATCCTCGACGAACGGCAGGAACGCGTCCTGTTGGGCCTTGTTGAAGCGGTGAATCTCGTCGACGAAGAGGATCGTCTTCTGGCCGGTCGCCTTCATCCGCTCGCGCGCCTGCTGCGTTACCCGGCGAATGTCGGCGACACCCGCTGTGACCGCGCTGTAGGGCTCAAACTTCGCCTTCGTGTAGCCAGCGATGAGATGGGCGAGGGTGCTCTTGCCCGTTCCGGCAGGGCCGTAGAAGATCACGGAGGAGAGCTGATCGGTCTCGATGGCGGTGCGAAGCCACGTGCCGGGCCCGGCGATGTGGTCCTGCCCGACGAACTCGTCGAGCGTGCGCGGCCGCATGCGCGCGGCGAGCGGCATCGCCGCCTCTCTGGCGCCCTCCGCCGGCCGCCTGCCCTCTGGGAACAGACTGTTGGTCTCCGTCTCCTCACGCTTGGTCATTCTGCTGTGAGCGCCCCAATTGCTGAGTCACGACTCTCAGGAATTCCTCGGCCCGCACGATCTGCTCTGCCGACTCTTCCGCGGCAACTGGGGTCGTGGAGTAGTCGCCGAGATGGCGGGTCTCCATCCCCTCGATGAGGTAGCGGTGGAGTTCACTCGGCAGGCGGCCGGTCTTGGCATATCGCTGCCCAAACGCCGCGTGCACCGCACCATGTTTCGAGAATGCCAGTCCCTCCTCAAGCAGCACGGCCTCGGCCAGGTAGAACATCGAGTAGTATGCCCGTGAAGCGGCGAAACTGAACTGCCCATGCTCCTGGAGCAGTCGGGCAGCCTGCAAGCTCTGCTCCGCCTTCTCCACCAGCGCGCGCTGCTGGTCGGTCACGCCGCCACCCCCTCCCTCCGAACGTTGATGAGCAGCGGGCTCTGCTCGTGCTCGAACTGCTCCCGCGAGACGAACATGCACGCGACCGCGACGTTGTGCGCCAGCGATACTTCGGCTACATCAACCCCAGTGTGGGCGATCTCCTGTCCGGGGCGCACGGGCCCCTCAAGGACCACAAGCACGTCGATGTCGGACCCTTCCTCGGCGTCGCCCCGCGCCTGGGACCCATAGAGCACCAGGCTAACCAGCCGCGGCCCATAGAGCCGCTGCAACCGCCCTCGCAGGTCAGACAGGATCGTTTGGAGTCTGCTGTCTGGCATCATCGGTGTTTCCAGCGGCGATGATAGCACGGGGCAGGAGGGGGGTCAACGCGACGTAAGTGGCGCAAGTTGGCAACTTGCGCTGATCCGCGCTACACCCACTGCGCCAACTGTCTCTGCCCCTTGATGAAGCCGTCCTCCGGCCCGAAGGCCCGGTCCTCGTGCTCGATGCTGAGCACGCCGTCGTACCCTGCATCCCGCAGCCGCGCGATGTAGACGCCCCAATCGATGTCACCGTAGCCGGGAATGCAGTACCGCCACCAGCCGCTTGATTGGTTGCCTACCCAGCGCAGCACGTGCTGCTTGATCTCGACATCCTTCGCGTGCGTGTGGAAGATGCGATCCTTGAAGCGGTCCACCGCTTCGAGGTAGTCGATCTGCTGCCAGTGGAGATGCGAGGGATCGAAGTTCAGGCCGAGGTTCGGCGCGGGCACGACCTCGAAGACACGGTGCCAGTGCGCGAGGTTCTGGATGTTGGTCGCATACCAGTTCTCGAAGGCGATCTTGACGCCTTTCCCGCCCGCGTAGTCCGCGAGCGGACCGAACACCGCGGGGAAGTCCTGCTCGATCGTCTTCATCCTGTCCTTGCCCTGCATCGGCATACCCGCCATAGTGCAGACAACATCGACCCCGAGGGTAACCGCCGCGTCGATCACCTTGCGCATCTCGGCGCTCAACTGCTCCTGCTTCGCCTTGTCGGGGTTGAGCAGGTTCTCATACCAGGCCAGGCTCGAGATGCGCAGTCCACTCCGCGTCAGCATGCTCGCCACCCGTCCCGCCTGCTGCTCGGTTATGGTGGCTGTATCGAGGTGTGGGCTGCCCGGCCCCGCCATGACCTCGAGCGCCCCGAAGCCGCTAGCCTTGGCGAACTCCACCACCGATTCGAGCGGCCGATCCCTCAGCGGCACGGTGAGCAGACCGATATCCATGTGCTATCTCCCGTTCACGTGTTAGAAGCTGTTTCATAACCCGCCTGGGCGGGTCATGAAACAGCGATGCAGGGCGGTAGGCTTGTGCAGGCGCATTTCATGCAACGCATGGAGCGATCAGCCAACCACCCTCGGCTATGAAATGCGCTCTGGCAGAACGAGTGAGTTATTCGTCCGCCTGCCCGCGCCACCTTCTCACCGCTTCAGCAGGACGCCTTAGGCGAGCCAGCGAAGAACAGCGCTATACTGGTCTGACAGGAAGCCTCCATGAACTGGATACGCCAACGAGTGCTGAGCCGCGAGATCCTCTCCGGCTGCTGGCTGAACCTCGGGTCGTGCATCACGGCGGAGATCGCCGCCAACGCCGGATTCGACTGGCTGGTAATCGACCTGGAGCACGGCGCGGGTGGCCACGACAGCGCGCTCCATCAGCTTCAGGCGATCTCGGGAACGCCGACCGCGCCGCTGGTGCGTGTCGCCTGGAACGAGGCGCCGCGGATCAAGCGCGTGCTGGACATCGGCGCGTCAGGCGCGGTGATCCCATACGTCACGAGTGTCGCGGAGGCCAAGCAGGCGGTTGCCGCCATGCGCTATCCACCCCAGGGCATCCGCGGCGCGGCCGGCATCACCCGCGCCGCCACCTTCAAGGGGGTCGGTGGCGCGGAGCTTGCCGCGGCGAACCAGAACGTCCTCACCGTCATTCAGATCGAGACCGAGGCCGGCGTCGCCGCCGCTGACGGGATCGCCGCCATCGACGGGATAGACGTGCTGTTCATCGGGCCTCTCGACTTGAGCGTCAACCTGGGTATACCGATGCAGTTCGACGACCCACGCTTCCGCGCCGCGCTGACGACAGTATCAGACGCCTGCCGCAAGCATGGAAAGGCGGCCGGCATCCTCCTTGGCAAGCCCGAGCAGGTCGAACGGACGGTCGCCGACGGCTACACCTTCATCGGCCTGGGGTCAGACGGCGCGGTGATGGCGCAAGGGATGGCCGCGCTGGCGGGGGCGTTCAAGCCATATAGGTAGGGCAGGGGCTTACCTCCTGCCTACCTCCCTCACGGCTGCCAACGCAACGGCCTCTCCGGCTCCCTGAGCCAGTTCGGATTGCCCCGCTTGTCCGTGCCCCATGCCTTTCTCTTGACCCGTGCCGCGTCCCCGTCAGCAAACCCGTAGCTATCGCCACCAAGATGGCGAGGGACCGCCGGAAGCAGTTTGCGATCCCCGGAAGCATTCCGGCCTGCATCGCTCTCGAAGATGGCCACGGTCCCGGACGGGTCGACCAGGTCGTACATGCTCCTGGAGCTGAGGAGGGAGTTGTAGGCATAGTCCCAGCCCGACTTCCCCTGTGCCTGCGGACATCGGAACACGTCGCGATTCTTGACATACTCGTCCAGCACGTCACACCAGTCGCGGGCCGGAGGGAAGTGGTCATTGTTGTCGACGACATACATCTGCAGTGATAGGGAGATGTTCTTGACGTTCGACAGGCATGCGTTGATGTGCGAGCCCCTCTCGCGACTGAAGAGTGGTAAGACCATGAGGAAGGCGACGAAGACGAGAACCGGGACTGCGACCACTGCCCAAACCGGAACCCCTTGGCGTCTCGCCATAGCGGTCGGCCTCCGTTACTCCGGATGGCAGGAGCGGCTAAGTCGGCGGAGCCGACCGCCGTGGCGGCCCAAAGGGCCTAGCCACTTCCGCTCCTGCCCAACAGGAGTCACCGCCCTAACGGCCCTCCCCTGAACCGGTTCGTGATCGGCAGCCGCCGGTCGCGGCCGAAGGCGCGGGAGGTGACGCGCGGGCCGGGCGGCGCCTGGCGGCGCTTGTACTCATTCTGGTCGACCATCTCGACGACCCGGGCGACGATGTCCGCGTCATTGCCCATCGCCACGATCTCGGCGACCGGCCGGTCTTCCTCGACATAGGCCTTCAGGATGGGGTCGAGCACCTCGTAAGGCGGCAGCGTGTCGCTGTCTTTCTGGTTCGGTCTCAGCTCGGCCGAGGGGACTTTGTCGAGCACGCTCTGCGGGATCACCTCGCGCCCGGCCGAGCGGTTCTTATACCGCGCCAGCTCGTAGACGAGCGTCTTCGGAACATCGCGCAGCACCGCGAACCCACCGGCCATGTCGCCGTAGAGAGTGCAGTAGCCCGTCGAGATCTCGCTCTTGTTGCCAGTCGTGAGCACCAACCATCCGTAGGCGTTCGACAGGCCCATCAGGATGTTGCCGCGGATGCGCGCCTGGACGTTCTCGAGCACGATGCTCGGCGCGTCGAGCATCTGGGACATCAGCATAGTCTCATAGGCGGCGTGTACCGGCTCGATCGGCGCCACCCTCAGCTCGATGTCCAGCGCCTCGGCCAGCGCCTGCGCGTCCGTGCGGCTGCCCTCGGAGGAGTAACGCGATGGCATCGACACCCCCACCACGTTCTCCGGCCCCAGCGCCTCGACGGCGATGGCGGCGACGAGCGAGGAGTCAACGCCGCCGCTTAGCCCGACCAGCACCTTCCTGAAGCCGTTCTTGCGGATGTAGTCGCGCGTCCCCAGCGCGAGCGCCTGGTAGACTTCCGCGTCGCATTCCAGCGGGGTGCGCATCATCGGCGGCCCCATGCCCGGCTTGGGTTCGTGCGGCGCCTCGGTGATGAGCAGCGGGGGCTGCTCCGGGACGCGCGCTTGCTTGCGCCGCCGCGGATCATGCAGCCGCTGCTTGAAGCATGCGTCCAGGTCGATATCCGTCACCACCATCGCCTCGGTGAAGGCCGGGCCCCGCGCCACCAGCTCCCCGTCAGGCCCGAAGATCATGCTCTGCCCGTCGAACACAAGCTCGTCTTGCCCGCCGACGAGGTTCACGTAGGCAACGAAGGCCGCCGTATCCGCGGCCCGCGTCGCCAGCATCTCCCGCCTCACCTCCAACCGGCCCATGCAGTAGGGCGAGGAGGAGATGTTCACCAGCAACTCGGCCCCGCCATCGAGCGCTTGCTCGGTCGGCGGTCCGTTCGGGTACCAGATATCCTCGCACACGCTCACGCCCACCACTCCCCCAGCTATCCGATGGACGGGGATCGTCGCGCCGGCCTTGAAGTAGCGGTCCTCGTCGAACACGCTGTAGGTCGGCAGGAAGTTCTTGTGGTAGATGGCGGCGATGCGGCCCTTGTGGAGTAGCGCGGCCGCGTTGTAGAGGTCGTCCTCGCGATGCGCGAACCCACAGATGGCGACGATGTCGCCGGTCTGCTGTGCGATCCGATCCAGCGCGCGGCGGTTGGCCGCAATGAACTCCGGCTTGAGCAGCAGGTCCTCCGGCGGATAGCCGGTGACGGCGAGCTCCGGCGTGGCCACGATGTCCGCGCCGAGACTCTCGGCCTCGCGGATAGCACTGATGATCCGGTCGGCGTTCCCCTCGACATCGCCGACGGTTACGTTGATCTGGGCGAGCGCGACACGGATCTCCCGCATGACATCCCCTTCGCCGTTTCGGCCACATTACTGCGGCCCGCCCCGGCGCGCCTGCCGCCGAAGACGGTCGGACGTTGCGCCGGCGAGACGTCCCTATTGAGTCTCGCATATAAGAGTTACAATGCACAGGCGCATTCTTGCCAGGTTCCGGGCGGCTTTTTCCGCTCTTGGCAATGTCACTATATTTTGCGAGCCTCAATAGAAGCTGTTTCATGGCCCGCCCAGGCGGGCCATGAAACAGCGATGCAGGGCGGTAGGCTTGTGCAGGCGCATTTCATGCAACGCATGGAGCGATCAGCCAACCACCCTCGGTTATGAAATGCGCTCTACTTCTTCTTCATGGGCAGCGGGACGTACTCGTAGGCGCTCACCCAGATCGGGCTCGACCAGGTGATCTTCTTCCCGGTCTGCGTGACCCGCACGAAGCAATAGTGGCGGCCGGCCGGGAACTCCAGCGCGCCCGTCCATTCCGCCGTCGCTTTCTGCGGCTCGAGACTGCTGGCAATGCGGCCATCGAGAAACATGTCCACTCGCTCGATCTTGTCGGCCTCGTCCGGGTCACTGATGGAGATGCTGAACTCGTACTTCCCGGCCGGGCGCGAGAGCTGTGCGCCCATGTCCTCTCCATCGAGCGTCAATTCCAGCCTCAGGTTCCGGTCGGCTGCACTATACGTCCGCCGCGCCCACAACGCCTCGAGGATTCCCTCCCTCGTGAGCTCGCGCGCCAGCGCCACCGTCCAGGTCGGGCCGTCGCCCCACGTGGCATCATGCTTGTCCTCATCCCCCGCCGCGCCGACGTGCCAGCCGTTGTTGAGCATGGCGATGTAGCACTCTTCCTCCCCCGGGTCGCGCAGCTCCACCATCGCCATCGAGCGATCACCCTCCGGCGAGTAGCGGAAGTCCTGGAAGTCATTGCGCCAGCTCGCCTCAGCTCCGTTCTTCCACGGATGGTTGAAGTGGGCCAGGATTCCCTTCTCTCCCACGGCCCGGTAGAAGTCGGTGAGGCCGTTGGGCATCTCATTCGCCCGCGTCATGTAATAGCACATGTGCCCGGTATCCCCGTTCGTCCGCTCGACTCCCCAGAGCGCGACGAATCGCCCGGGCTCATCGAAGCTGTCCGCCTGCGCGATGATGTCAGCATACTCGTCCATTGTGGTGATCCAGTCGTGGTCCGTCACCGAGAAGAACTCCAGCTTCGCCTGGTCGCGCGCGTGCCGGTAGGCATCCGCCGGGTACATGCCTCCATCCGAGTAGCTGGTGTGCGCGTGGATGTCGCCCCAGCAGAACCGGTAGGGGTTCCGGACCAGGAGCGCGACCTCGGCCTGGCTTGCCATTCGGTCCGGGCCCCACGAGGCGTCGTCGTACTTCTCGCGCCAGGCGTCACGGACCCTGGGGGTCACGAACACGAGCAGCGTCTGATGCCCGTTGGGGAGCTTCCTCGTATCCACCATCCCGACGTAAGTCCCCGCGCCATCGGAAAACAGGGGCGCCCGCTCTCCGTCCATCGTCTGCACAACGGGCGAGGTAACATCCTCGCCAGGCTTCAGTGTGATCGTAGCCTTGACCGGCACCACCCCGCTAACTGTGATGCCAGCGGCCGGCTCCGCGACGGTGATCGTAGCACCATGCGCGGCCGCCACTCCGATCATCATGCCCACGACTACCAGCAAGCAGCTTGCCCATCGCATTTCAGCTCTCTCCTCTCGCGCAGCCCTCAGGGCGTCTTCTCCGAAAACACCAGGTGCCCGAACCGCGCCGGCACGTGGAAGTTCGCCGGTTTCGCCACCGTCGGCGACCAGCAGCTGAACTCGCCCTCGCCCGCGCGATCGATGCGGTAGAAGTTGGCCCGCCATCGCTCCCCGTCCACCGGCGCTCGCCCACCACGCCCGATCTGCGAGAAGGGCAGCGCCACCTCGACCGTCCAGCGCTCGTCGATATCGCTGTGATCGTCGAGCGTACCCACGACGCTCACCGCCGACTGCAGCCCCTCGCAGTCCCAGCCTATGTCGAGCTTCATGAACCGGCGGTCGCCTGACTCGGGGCACTCGACCGCGGCGTCGAAGACCACGTTGTGAGGGCTGAACTCGAACTCGTAGTACCGCGTGATGTCGCCGCCCGAGCAGATGAATGCCTCGACGACCTCTTCCTCATAGATCGGGTCGTCCCGCTTCCTCATCGTGCCCCAGATATCGGTGTCCACGGCGACGAAGGCGAGGTACAGATTGGCCTCATCATAGCAGACCTTGATCTCTGTAGGAAGCTGTGGCTTGCCAGTTCCATCAGCGAGCATGAAATCGCCGACCGGCTCCAGCCGCGACCACACTGCCTCGGACAGATGCCCGTCCACCACGATCGGTTCCGCCGTTCTGCGGCACACGTACGTCGGCAGCTCTCTCATTGAGTGGCCTTTCCCGCCTGCCCCGAGGGCAGCCGAGGGGCCATGCCAAGCGCGGCCCCGCCGGCGCCGGCGGCGGTAGCTTCGCCCGCCGCGATGTCGTCGAGCCAGATAGCTCCCGCCAGCCTATGCTCATCGTGAATCTCGGCGACGTATATCGACTCCAGCGTCACCGGACTCACGACATCGTCGGGAAGCAGACCGGTCAGCCGTCGCCACGAGCCGGACCAGCTCACCCTCTCCGCCAGGTTGACTGAGAACTCGCGCCCGGCGCCGTCTCTGAGTCGGGCGCGCAGCCACGCTCCTTGCCCGTCGCCCAGCACGTACACCGAGAACGCCGTGGTCTCTGGCAACTGGACATTGAGGTCCACGTACGCCGCGCGCGTCCCCGCGCCTTTCGAGAAGTCATACCGCAATCGCAGCGCGTGGTTCCGCGGGCGCAGCGGGTCCGTGCCCCAGTCGACGCCAACTGAGGTGGAAGGCGGCTCGGCACGATAGGTCCAGTTGCCCGGTTCCTCGAAGCTCTCGACGACCCCGAACTCCTCGCCCACGATGACATCGGCCTCTCCGCAGACACTGCCCACACACGCCAGCACGGCCACGTGCCCGTTCTGCGTCGGCGCCTGGAACTGCCCCGTTGGACTGATCTTCGCCCCCGCCTCCGTAGTCTCGGCGCGCCAGACCATCCGGCCTGGCGAGACGGTGACCGGCTGATCATCCTCATCGTAGGCCTGGGCGACGAACTGCTGGGTCGCGCCCGGCTGCAGCGTCACCCGCGCCGGCGTCACGACCACTCGCGCCGGACCCGGTGTGACGTGGACCACTGAAGACGCCAGCATCGTCCCCATGCGGGCCATCACCAGTCCTATGATCGGCGCCTTGGCAGTCGCGCCGGTGAACACCCCGCCCTTGCTGATCTCGCCGAGCATCGGGGCGGCCTCCCATTGCGCGGCCTGGGCGCTCACCGTGACGGGATTGTAGTACTGGTCCAGGCCGGTCAACTGAAGCGGCATTCGCTCGCCGGACAAGACGCTGAACTCCCGCGGCTCGATGGCGAGCTGAACCGGCGGGCCGACAGGCGCCACGCTCATCACGCTGAGCGCATTCACCACTGCACGCTGACTGCCGCCCGAGGGGGAGTTGACCACCCGGTCCCTCACGACCATGGTCGTCGAGCCCCCACCGTCCAGGTTCATGGCATCGGTGCAGCCCAGCTCGACGAACAGCTTCGCGAACTCGTACAGCGTCATCCCGTCGCTGTAGCCCGGCTGGCGCCCATCGACCGTCACCATCACGAGCGTCCCGTCTCGGATTCCCAGGCCCGTCCGCGGATGCCGCATCGAGGCGAAGGACTCGACGAATCGCTCCTGCTGGTACTCGACAGAGACCTCGCCGTCCCGGACGATGCGTGGGCCGCCGCTGATCGCCTGCTCGATCTCGCCCTTCTCGGGCTCCATTTGCAGCGAGAGCGTCACCTCGTCACCAACTTTCATTTTTCGCAGCGCGTAGGCCGAGACCCCGCGCGCCGCGATCACCGCCCCATCCGAGGGGATGCGCTGCGACCCATCAGTCGTGATGCTGGCGACGCGCGCATTCAGCTCGACATTCGGATGCACGCGGTCCGTGAGCCCGACCAGCGCGATCTGCATCGTGCCCGGATCTGCCTGCGTCTGCTGACCGAACCGCGGCGTGAAGAGTATCAGGTCAGCATAGCTCGGGGGCCGGTTCATGCCGGAGAACTGAAGCAGCAGGCTGTCCGGCCCGCGCAGCCAGGCGTTCGCCCTCAGCCGGTCGATATGCATCGTGCCATCGGACAGCACACAGAAGACAGAGCGGCCGGGGTCGGGGAATGTGACGAGTTCGTCGTCCTCGACGTGGAGGCCCAGCATGAGGCCGCTGTTGCTGGCCAGCGAGAAAAAGTCACCATTCACCGCGGCGATGGGCCGGCCGGTCTGCATGTGCTCGGAGGCGACGATCCCCGAGAGCTGCCGCCGCGCCAGCGTCTCGCCCCCGCCCAGCAGTGTGTGGAGCTCGAGGTACTGCTGCGAGAGGTCGGCCTCGACAACGCGAATCGCCCACGGCCCCTCCGGTCGGTAGATCTCCTGGTAGATGGCCCCGGGCCCGATGGGAACCGGAGCCGGCTGTGCCAGCGCTGCCCGCGATATGAGAACGAGGAATGCCCCCAGCAGAAAGGCGCGACGAAGCTTCATCATCCGATGCACATGCTCCCCTGATGGATACCTCAGTTCGTGTTGCCATGTTCAGTCTACCCCGACCAACGGCCTCTGTCCTGCCCGCGCCACGCCGCGCAACCCGCCGTCACCGAGCGCCGCAGGTTTGTGCAAGAGATGTGAAACCTTGTCGCCCGTCCCTGCGTATAACTCAGTCACAGAGCAGGAGCAAGCTCCTGCCCAACACCGAAGGAGAGAGGGAATGCGGATTCGACGGATGCGGTGTGTCGCGCTTCTGACGTTGGCGGCTGTGGGCCTGTGTCTCTCGACTGCGGGCGCGTCGCCGGCAGGAGACGTGTCCGCCGGCCGTGTCGCCGATGCCGGCCTGACAACCGAGCAGCTTACGCTCCAGGGCGCCACGGTGAAGTTCCAGGTTGACGTCAGCGGCGAGGCCGCGATGCTGCTCGTCGGCGGAGTGCTCGACGCGGCCGCCGATGTCGCCAAGCAGCAAGGCGCATCGGCCGAGCAGGGCGGTCCGATGGCGCAGATGGCGATGGCAGAGCCCTTCATCGGGCCGGCCAAGGACCTGATCAAGAGCCTCTCGCGCGTGACCGTCCTCACGATGGCGCCCCCGAGCGGCGGCGCGCCGGGCTTCCTCGACCATTACGACAGGCTGATGGCATCGAGGGGATGGACCTCTCTGGCCACCACCCGCGCCATCACTGGCCAGGATGCGGCCGTCTACGTCGCGCCCGGTGGCAAGGGCGTGTTCGCGGCGGTCCGCCCCAACGGCGACGAACTCGTCGTCGTGCTGGTCACCACACGCGAGCCGATCGGCGACCTGCTCGGGCAGATCGTGCGCGCAGGCGGGGGCAAGGTGTTCCCGATGATCCTCGCCTCCCAATCGAAGCCCGCCGGCGACAAGCAGGACTGCCAGCAGGCCTCAGCCGACTCCGAGCGGGGCCAACCGGCCGAGCCCGGCGAGCCGACCGAGCCGGCCGAATAGCCTCTGTGCCTCCTCCACGCCAAGCGGGGCGGGAGCATTGCTCCCGCCCCGCCTGCGCCATGGCAGCGCCAAGCCCCTGCCCAACGAGTACGCGTCACCTCGTTCGGTCGCGTGTGGCGTTGACACCGATCATCGGGGCGTGGATGTAGGGGCGTCCGCCGCGGCGGACTGTGCGCCCACCGCGGAGGCGCTGGCCACCCCCGCCTTCACCAGCTCCGTCACAGCCTCCCGCTTCGCCTCCTCGGACACCCCGATCACCACGAACCGGCGCTCCCGCGCGACGACCATCTCCCCATAGTACGGATCGCGCACCGCGAAGCACCCCTCCCCCACTCCCGCTAGGTCGGCGACCGTTGCGCCCGTGCTCGCCTCGAACCGGCGCAACTTCGCCAGTCCTTCCGCCGCCTTCTCAGGAGACCCGAGGTCGGCGATGTATAGCGTCATCTTCACATCGCCTACTTCCGTGTTTTTCGGCTCTTCGACTCCTCGACTCCTCGACTCTTCGGCACTATAGCTGGCGCTTACTACCTCGACAAGAAGCTTGTGCCCGAGCGCGTCCTTCTTGGCATATCGCTCACTGCCCGCGATCCGCCTCTCAACCGGCAGCCGGGCCAGCTCCGCTGGCATCGTCGCCTCGGCGATGATGCGCCCGGCCGCCACCTCGGCCATCTTCTGAGCGGCCGCGCTATCGCTGCCCTCGACGAGCGACACCTTCACGTAGTACTGCCCCTTCCAGAACGCGATCAGCCCGGCCGACTGGTACCCCTGCGTACCCAGGGGCAGTGCCTTGACACCTTCCGCCTTCTCCGACCCGAAGATGCCGAATGCATTGAGCGGGGCGCCCATCTTGTAGACATCGACACTGATCCAGCCCTCGCCGGAGGTGGGCGCGTAATCGCCGACCGCGACGTCGACGAACCCGTATGACAGGAACAGGTCCGCGTTGCCGTCGATGTACTCATACAGGTTCTGAGGATTGTACGCCCGAGCAGCCTCACGCATCTGCCAGCCGCTGACCGCGTCGGCAGCCGGGAGCAGATCGGACGTGGTCGCCGCGCGGTATCCCTCACCCCCCTGCCCCCTCTCCAAGCTTGGAGAGGGGGTGCCGAAGGCGGGGGTGAGGACCGCGGCGACTACGAGGATGATCAGAAACGCAAGCGCCCTACGCAAGAACGGCATGCGCATGCTCCAGCTTCGAGCGAAGCTCGACCCCCCATGGGCACACCACGCGGCACTGCTCACATCCCGAGCACGCCGCCGCCGAAGCCCCGGTCGGCAGCGCGCGGTAGAGCTCGGCCGCGCGCCGGCGGTCGCCGTACCCGTCGTGATAGAGCCGGTAGCGCATGATGTTCGCCACCTGCACGCCGCCCGGGCACTGCCCAGTGCACGCGCCGCAGAGATGACATGCCCCCGCGGAGACGAGGGCGACGGCCTGCTCGAACTCCTCGAGTTCGGCAGTGCTCATCGCCATCCCGACGACGGCGCGATCCTGGTCCAGCTCATCGAACGTCGGCATGTCGACGATCACCGTCGACACGTTTTTGTCGCGCAGCACCCACTGGATGGCCTGCTGATATGGATTGCCCTTCAGCCCGCGGAAAGCCTCGGCGCCCTTTCCCTCGTGGACGGGCTGCAGCGCCTTCATGATGATCACGCCGAGATTCGCCTTCTTCGCCTCCGCGACAGCCGCGCCCACGCGCGCCCCAAGCATGGCACTGTAGGACGGCAGCACCGCGTCGTATCTGCCGCTCTTGATCGCGGCCCGGATGACTTCCATCTGATTGCCGTGCGTCGACAGGCCGTTGAAGTGAACCTTCCCCGCCTTCTTCGCCCGCGTGAACGCATCCCACAGCTCATCGCTCTCGACCTGCGCGGCGTTCTCCGCGCCATGGATCTGGATCAGCTCGACGTGATCCATCCCCAGCCGCTTCAAGCTCCCGTCCAGCGACGCGAGCAGCTCCTTCGCGGGGGTGTTGCCGTCGGTGTGCCACTTGGTCGCGACCACCGCCTCGTCGCGGCGGCCCTTCAGGCTCTTGCCGAGCTTGATCTCACCGTTACCCTCCTGGTAGCACTCGGCCGTATCGAAATAGGTAATGCCCAGGTCCAGCGCCCGGCGGATCACCGCCGGGTTCTCGATCTTGATCGTGCCCATGCCCAGCTCGGACACCTTCAGCTTCGTGCGACCGAGGGTGCGATACTTCATGCCGCTGGAGGTGGCCGGGGGCGTGGCCGCGAATGCTTCAGCGATGCCGAACTTCGCGCCGGAAGCCGCGCCAAGCGCGGCCGCAGCCGCCGCCGTCCGAAGCAGGAAATCCCGACGGCTCAGCTCCTTGTCCTTCTCAGAGCGATTCACTACCTGATCCTCCTTGCTTGCCGTGCGCCCCGCAGACGCACACGGTGAAAAGTCTAACAGATGCTATCCGCCCGCGCAACACGGACGCTCCCTTCGGCCCGGCAGGATTCGCTCGCGCCCGCACGGTAATCTCCAGGGACTTCGCGGCGGATCTCCCCCAAAGGAACCCCGACAGACTTAGCGCAGTGGCGAGCATCACGCACGACTTCGACACGCGAGACCACACCCGGTGGAACTTCCCAGTCCTCGTGATGGAGTCCGCCGTCTTCATCAGTGGCATGGCCTGGGTCGACCCGGCGACTGTGCTGCCGCTCTTCATCACTCATCTCGGCGGCTCCACCCTCCTCGTCGGCCTGGTCACCGTGCTTCAGCGTCTCGGGTACATGCTGCCCCAGCTCCCAATGGCCGCCGTGCTCGGCCACCGGCCTCGCCGCGCGCCCGTGCTCCGCTGGGGCGTCCTGATCGGCCGGCTGCCGATGATGGCGTTTGTCATCTACCTGTGGGTGGCCGGCATCCAACGAGAGGGTTTCGTCCTCGCCTTCATGTTATTCGCCTACTTCTCCACGGCGGCGGGCAACGGCGTCGTGGCCCTCCCGTGGCAGGACATCATCGCCAAGTCCATTCCAAGCGGAATCCGGGGCAAGTTCTTCGCCTCCATGCAGTTCACCACCGCCCTCATGACGGTCGGCGTCGGCTTCGCCGTCAGGTGGTTCCTTGGCGGAAACGGTCCGAGCTTCCCCCTCAACTACACACTGCTCTTCACCCTCATGGCGATGTTCTTCACGCTCTCGATCATCGGCTGCTGGATGATGCGCGAGCCGATCCGGCCGGTGCTCGACTCCCCCCAGTCCATCCCTGATATCGTGCGCGGAGCGATTCCGGTCTTCCGCGAGAACCGCGCCTTCCGCTGCCTCGTCCTTACCGGAGTTCTCGGCTCTTCGCTTACGTTTACGACCCCGTTCTATATGGTCTACGCAAAGGTCAAGCTTCATGTCCCTGACGGGATGGCCGGGGTCTACATCCTCGCGATGACCGTCTCCAGCGCATCATTCGCCTGGATCTGGGGCCGGCTCAACGACCGCCGCGGGCCGCAGAGCGCCGTGAGGGGGGCCTGCACGATGCTGACCGCAGCTCCGCTCCTCGCGCTCCTCGTGCCGGCGACCATGCGCGGCCTCGGGCCCGTCCTCCACTACGCCATGGCCGTTGTGTTTGTCGCGGCCGGGGCGGCAACCTCCGGCATGTTCATGGGCCTGATGAACTACCTCTTCGAGCTGTCCGGCCACGAGGACCGGCCCCGGTACATCGCCATGATGAACCTCCTCACCGCGCCCGGGGCGTTCGCTCCCGCACTCATCGGCCTGCTGCTCGAACACCTGCCCTTCCCGACGGTCTTCGGCCTTGTGGCGCTCTGCGCCGGCGCCGCCTTGGCAGCCGCCTGGCGCATGCCCGCACTTCCAGCGCACGGCCCATCTCCTGCGGCATGAACCGCGCGGGTGTGGTCCTTTTCTTCTGGTCGGGTCTGTAGGGGCGACCGGGTGGGTCGCCCAGGGCGAGTCAACGACTCGCCCCTACAAGTCTCGCCGTCTCCGACCAGAAAACTGGGGCCAGACCCAACCGCGCGGCGTGCTTGACACCGGCCAGGCGTCCGCCTAGAATCCCCCGTGCACCGCACTCGGGAGCGGCCTGCCGTCAATCACCTGGAGGAGGTCGGGGCAATGGTCCGTGTTGGGCTGGCTGGACTGGGCTTCATGGGCGGAACTCACGCGCAGTGCCACGCTGCGATACCGAGTTCCAAGCTGGTCGCCGTGTGCGATGTCGAGGCGGATCGTCGGAACAAGTTCGCCGAAACCTACGGCGCCACACCATGCGCGTCGCTCGACGAGATGCTCAAGGCGGACATCGACATGGTCGATTTCTGTCTGCCGACCTACCTTCACAAGGAGGCAGTCGAGGCCGCCGCCAAGGCGAGGAAGCACATCCTCTGTGAGAAGCCGATGGCCCTCAACGCCGCCGAGTGTGATGCCATGAGCGCCGCGGTGAAGAAGGCGGGTGTCGAGTTCATGGCCGGCCACGTCATCCGCTTCTGGCCGGAGTATGTCGTCATCAAGGAGATCCTCGACTCGGGCAAGCTCGGCAAGATCAAGTGGATGAGCGCGACCCGCATGTCGCCCCCGCCGACCTGGTCCTGGCGCGAGTGGCTCTTCGATCCCAAACTCAGCGGCGGCGCCGTGCTCGATCTGCACATCCATGATCTCGACTTCATCGCTTGGATCCTCGGCAAGCCCAACACCATATCGGCCGCCGGCGTCAAGACCAAGACCGGTGCGCTCGACGCTGTCTTCACCACTATGACGGGCACTCCATCCGGCGCGGTGGGATTCGCCGAAGGGTCGCTGGAGCTGATGGCGGGCTTCCCCTTCACCATGGGCCTGAAGATCAACCTCGAGGGCGGCTCGATCGAGTTCAACTCGCGCCTCAGCCCCAGCCTGCTCATCGCGCATCCGGATGGCAGCGTGACCAACCCGCACGTCCCTCAGCCGGAGGTGCCAACCGTGGCGGGTGCAGGCAGCGGCGGCAACATCTCCGCGCTGGGCGGCTACTTCATCGAGGTGGACTACTTCGTCAACTGCATCGACAAGGGCGAGAAGCCGACGACCGTCACCGCCGACGAGGCCAAGTTCGCGGTCGAGCTCTGCCTGGCCGCAACGAAGTCAGCGGAGACAGGGAAGCCTGTCGCTCTGTAACCGCGGGAGCCCCTCGTAGGAGCGATCCTCGTTGGACAGGAGCTTGGCTCCTGCCACCGACAGGCGCCCGTGCAGGTGGTGACTGAACGTGCTCGCGGCCCCGCATATCCTTGCCGGCGCTGCATTAGCCAAGGTCGTGCGACGCCCTTGGCTCGCCGTTGCCGTGGCCTTCGGGAGCCACTTCCTGCTGGACATCGTCCCACACATCGATTCGCACGGCCTATTCGGCGTGCGCCGCGGCGGCCCGACCCGGGGCGAGGCCCTCTCCGCTCTTGTTGACGTCGCCATCGGCACAGCGCTCGTGCTAGCGATGGTCTCGAAGCAGCCGCGCCGCCGAGCGATGATCGCGGCTGCCTTCGCTGCCATCGTGCTCGACCTGGTCGACAACGTGCCTCCCTGGGGGCCGTACTTCCAAGCATGGGGCGGCACTGCGTGGCTCAGCGCGTTCCACCACGGCATCCAGCACAACCTCACCCGCGCCCAGTGGCCGCTTGGCATCGCCACCCAGCTGCCGGTGATCGTGCTGGCAGTCTGGTTGCTATCGAAACGAGAGGAGGATGTGAGATGAAGCTGCACAGCCTGCGTGCAGTGTGTCGCTGGTTGCGAACCTGGCCTCGTACGCTTTACTGGGGCTCATAATGCCCAGAATATAGCACCCGGCTCCGCTCCGATCATAATCAGCGAGGGAACTGCTATGCCGCCAGCCGACCTGCCTGTCAACCGCGTCCGCCGACCCGACCGCACAGTTGAGGATGGGGCGTGGATTCGCGCGTTCCTGCGCGAGTCGCAGCATGGTGTCGTCGCGACCGAGTCCGGCGGGCAGCCGTTCATCAACCCGCTGCTCTTCGTCTATGACGAACAGACCAACGCGGTGTACTTCCACACCGGCCGCGCCGGCCGCATCTTCGCCAACATCAGCGCGAACCCGCGCGTCTGCTTCAACGTCTGCCGGATGGGTGAGCTGGTCGCGGAGGAGGCGGCGTGCCGGTTCGACGTCGCCTACGAGAGCGTCGTCGTGTTCGGGCGCGCGAGTGTGCTCGACGACCCCAAACAGGCGACACGCGCGCTCCGCTTGCTGCTGGCGAGGCACTTCCCGGATCTGCTCTACGGCGAGGACTGCAAGCCGATCACACCCGAGCAACTGGCCCGCACCGCCGTCTACCGCCTCGACATCGATGCCTGGAGCGCGAAACGCAACGCGGGGTAGCTACTTCCTCCCCTGCCCCATCTTGTCGAGCGCCGCTTCCAGCGCGTCGAGCTTCGCCGATGCGTCTGGCGACTGCTGCGTCACCGCATTGAGCACATCGTCCATGAGCTTGCGCAGCTCGTCGGCATCGCTCTGAAGATTGTCGGGCGCAGTCTGCTTGATGAGCGTGACCTTGGCGTCGACCTTCGACAGCGCGGTCTGCGCGCTCCCCCAGTTGGTCGCATTGATCGCGAGCCGCGCCTGTCGCAACTGCTCGATGGCATCATTCGCCGCGGACGAGACGGCCACTTGCAGCTTCGACTCCGAGGCGACTCGGGTCTTCTCCGCCTGCGCGATCCTATGCGATCCGATGGCGATGAGCGCCCAACCCAGGAGAATCGCGATGACGATCCCGATCACGCCCACCATCCATCCCTTCGCCGCGGGGCTCGGCCCCGGTCGCGCGGCCGAACCCCGCGCTGTCTGCTGCCAGTCCCTGATCCGGTCCACCGGGATGCCCGACGCCATCGCGACGGTGTCGGGATCGGCATCGATAAGCTGCTGCACGGTCTGGACTCCGGCCCGCCCGAGTGCTTCCACTGCACCCGCGTCAATGCCAATCGCCTCCGACAGTGTGCGCTCGTTCATGATCTCTCCCCGCTGCGCCGATCGGGCTGCCCAAGGGGCCCGTGGCTGGTGAGAGGTTCGCCGCCATCATCCCCCTCCCTGTCCTTGCTCCGCCACACAATTGGCCATATCGCCTCCAGCCGTTGCGCCAGCGCCTCCACCAGCGTTGGCTGCCACTGCTCCCCCGCACCCGCCCGCAGAACCCCCAGCGCATCCTCGGACAACAGCCGCGCGCGGTACGGCCGATCACTCGTGAGCGCATCGAAGGCGTCGGCCACCGCCAGCACCCGCGCGCCCAACGGAATCGCGGACCCGCGAAGCCCGTCGGGATACCCGCCGCCGGAGTAGTGCTCGTGGTGGTGCCGCACGATTCGTACGGCTGCCGCATCCGGCAGCACCGGCGCGAGGATGCGCTCGCCTGTGATCGGATGGGCCTTCACCTGGCGGTATTCGTCATCGGTGAGTCGCCCCGGCTTGAGCAGCACGCTCTCCTGCACGCCGATCTTCCCGATGTCGTGGAGGCGGCCGGCGAGTCGGACTCGGCGCAGGTCTTCGGACCCGCCGCCCACCGCGTTGGCGATCTCGACCGCGATCAGACTCACTCGCTCCGAATGCCCACGTGTATAGTCGTCCTTCGCCTCCAACGCCGATGAGAGCGAGTTGATCGCGCCCAGCAGAACTCGCCTCGCGTTGCGCGACTCCCGGCGCGTCGCCGCCTGGAGCTGCTCTTGGTGACGGCGTTGCTCGATGATGAGCTGCCTGCGTTCGAGGGCGCGATCCACTCGCAGCGTGACCTCCTGCATGTCGAGCGGCTTCGTCACATAGTCCGACGCGCCCAGGCGGACGCACTCGATGGCTGTGGGAACCGCCTCCGCCGGCGCCATTGCGATGACCGCGATGTCGGCGCACTTCGCCATGAGGTCCGCCGCCAACTGGCCGCCTATGTGCGCCGATGAGACGTCGACCAGTGCGGCGGCGATGTCCCCGCGACCGACCGCTTTGGCGGCAGCCGCGCTCCCGGCCACCGTCTCGGGCACCCGCCCGCCATCGCTCAGCACCTGCGCGAGCAGACGGCGCACCGCGGGGTCGGCATCGACGACGAGTATCCGTGAGCGGATGCCTCTGCCCATCTACTGCGTCTCGCCAGGCGCAGGCAGCGGCTTCAATGTCCCTGTGCGGTCTTCGGCGATCGAGGCGGAGAGGGTGCTGATCGCCGACGACAGCCGGGCGATCTCCGCCCCCGGCCCCGCCGGAAGCCGCAGGCAGGAGCCGCCGAGCGCCACCTCGCGTGCAGCCTGGGCCACTTGGCCGAGCGCCTGGCTGATGCGCGCTCCAGCGGCGGCCCCGCAGAGCGCCGTCACCAGCGCGGCGGCGAACCCGAGCATCGCGCCGAGCAGCCAGCCCAGGCCAAGGAGTCGTACCGCGACAATCACCGTCCCTGCGCTCGCCAGCCCATCGGCCACTGCCAGCAGTCCTATGTAGAGTGGCAGCGAAGCCTCCACCCGCGGCCGGCGCGCCGCCCGCCGGACGGCGATCTGCACGTGATGTGTTGCCATCCCCCCAATACCCCCAGCAGCTGGCCAGCAATAAGCCCTCTCATGTCATCCCCCGATCATGAAAGGGCCGTGCATGCGACTGCGGTGCAACAATACCACGCGCACAGGGCGCCGTCCACACCGTGGACCATGCGCGTTCCGGGTTCGTGGAGGAGATGTCGCTTCGAACGCGCATTCCTTGGAAGTCATCTCAAAAGTCACGTGAGTGCTTGGGGCAAGCTATCTGCAACCTCCTGACGGAGTTTTGAGATAGCTTCTGGGTACCAATCCGTGAGCATCAGGTTGTCCCCAGGCGGAAGCAGGCGCCGGCGCCCCGACGTCCAAGAGAAGATGCCAACCCCAATCTGAGTCACGGAGTAGTGAGTTCATGGCTAGCAAGGTCCATTTCGTCTCCTCGAAGGTGAAGAAGCTTTCGGCAGATGACACGCTGCCGGCGAAGTTCAGGCGCATGTTGGATCAGCTCGACCTGAAGTCGATGTTCGCCGACAAGCGTGTTGCAGTGAAGATGCATGTCGGCGGCCATCTCGGTTTCACCACGATTCACCCCCTGTTCATCCGTCTCTTCGTCTCGAAGCTCAAGGAGGCCGGCGCCGAGCCGTTTCTGACAGATGGCTCGTTCTCGGTCGACGGGGCGAAGGCGCGCGGCTACACCGAAGAGGTGTTGGGAGCCCCGATCCAACCCGTCGCGGGTGTCATGGACAAGTACTTCATCACGAAGGAGATAGGCTTTCGCACCCTCGAGAAGATCGAGGTCGCCGGCAACATCGCCGACGCCGACGCGATGGTCGTCCTGAGCCACGGTAAGGGGCACGGGCACTGCGGCTTCGGCGGGGCGATTAAGAACATCGCCATGGGATGCGTCACGGTCGAAACCCGGGGGTGGATCCACTCGCTTGCGGATACCTCTTTCACCTGGGACTCCGAGGCGTGCCGGCACTGCTACATCTGCCGAGAGAACTGTCCCGGTGGCGCGATCTCGTTCAATGACAAGGACGAGTTCCAGATGTTCGTGCACCACTGTCGCTACTGCATGCACTGCGTGACCTCGTGCCCCGAGCACGCGATCACCATCGACGAGTCCGGCACCCGCTACTTCCAGCAGGGCATGGCCCGCACCACGAAGGCGGTGCTGGAGTGCTTCGAGCCGGACCGCGTCCTCTACATCACCGCGCTGATGAACATCACACCCCTCTGCGATTGCTGGGGTTTCAGCACACCGTCGATCGTCCCTGACATCGGCATCATGGCCTCGACGGACATCGTCTCCATCGAGCAGGCCGCGCTCGACTCGATCAAGGCCGAGAACTACATCCCCGGCGCGCTGCCGGAGCAGATCAAGTTGCAGGACGGCGACGGCCACCTCTTCTGGAAGATCTGGGGCAAGGACCCCTACCTCCAGGTCGAAACCGCCGCCGAGATCGGCCTCGGAACCAGGACGTACGAGTTGGTAGAAACCCCGTAGGGTAGGAGCTCTAGCTCTTGCCCAGAACGTAGGGAGCCCCTCTGCGGGCTCCCGCCAGATACTCGTAGGGCAGGAGCGTGTCTCCTGCCCTGATTGGCCACCATCACGATGCACGGGCGGCGCTCCCTGAGCGCCGCCCTTTGCTTCACCTGCCGGGTCGCTGGAGGACGACCCCGGGCGACCGGTTCTGGTGCTCCTCCCCTTCCAGCTCGATCACCCCGTTCACGATCACCCACCTTACGCCCACCGCGTATTGCTGCGGCTGTTGGTACGTCGCCCTGTCAATGATCTTCTGCGCGTCGAAGACCGCGATGTCCGCGGCGAAGCCGGGCGCGATCTGCCCGCGGTCCCTGAGCCTGAGGTGCGCGGCGGGACGGCCCGTCATCTTCGCCACCGCCTCCTCCAGCGAGAACACCTGCTCGTCGCGGGCATAGTGGCCGAGCACCCGCGCGAAGGTCCCGTACGTCCTCGGATGCGGATGGCCCTGCCCGAGTATCCCATAGGGCGCGCTGGATGCCGAATCTGACCCGATGGTTGCGACAGGGTGAGACATGACGCGCCGAACGTCCTCCTCGCACATGCCGAAACCAACCATCCCCGCGTCCATCCGCTCATCGACGAGAATGTCCAGTATGGTCTCGACGGGCGCCGTGCCCCGCCTGGCCGCGATCTCGGCAAGGGTCATTCCCTGGAATGGGCGGTTCTTCTCGGTATCGGCCGAGGCGAGAATGCGCTGCTCCCAATGGCCCGGGTCAGCATCCGCTTCCTTCGTGATTTCCTCGATCAGCCTCGCGCGCGTCGCCGGATCGGCGAGACGCGCGAGAACCGTTTCGAGGTCGCCCTCCCGCGCCCACGCCGGCAGTGTCTGACCGAGCCCGGTGTTCCACGCGGTATAGGGGTACACGTCGAACCCTACATCGACTCCCGAGTCCGTCGCCTCGTCGATCAGAGCGAGGGCCTGCACGGTCCTCCCCCACCAACGTCGTCCTTCGGACTTGAGGTGCGCGATCTCGATCGGCACTTGTGCGCGCCGGCCGATCTCGATGGCCTCGCCCACCGCGTCCAGCAGCTTCTCCCCCTCGCCGCGGATGTGGGTGAAGTAGATGCCGCCCTGATCCGACATCGCTGACGCCAGCTCCACCAGCTCCTCGGTGTCGGCAAACATGCTGGGCGCATAGTAGAGCCCGCTCGACATGCCGAACGCGCCCTCGTCCAGCGCCTGGTGCACCGCCGCCCGCATCCGCTCCAGCTCCTGCTGTGTCGCGGGGCGGTTGTCCTCGCCCACAACCCCGGCGCGGATCACCCCCTGCCCGACCACCGGCACGATGTTGACTGACGCACTCTTGTGCCGCAGCGCGCCGACATACTCGCCATAGGTCCCCCAGGTCCAATCGACCTCCCTCCCCCACACGCCGAAGATCGCCCGGATTGCGTCCGCCTTCGGTCCCGGCGCCGGCGCGGGCGAGAAACCGCACATCCCGATGACCTGGGTGGTCACGCCCTGCCTGATCGTGCTCTCCGCTCGCGGGTTGATCAGCAGCGACAGGTCGGAGTGCGTGTGCATGTCGATGAACCCCGGCGCCACCACCAGCCCCGCGGCGTCGAGGACAACGTCAGCCTGCCAGCCCGTCAGTTCACCGACCGCCGCGATCCGCCCGTCTCTGACAGCAACATCGGCTTTCCTCCGCGGCAATCCCGTTCCATCTATCACCATCCCATTCGCGATCAGCACGTCGGCCTTGTGTCCTCGTTCTGCCATTGGTACCTCTCATTGGTTCTCGTGAGGGAAACAGCATTCTGCATCTACCGCGGGCGCGGCCGGTTCTCCTCCCTGATCCCGTGGAGCGCGCCTGGATAGTCTGAGCCCACGCCTGTCGGACGGACTCGACAGATGTCGCCCCGCCGTCGTTGACACATCTTCCAGGGGGTTGGTAGCCTCCTGCGAGGCATCCCGGCGGAATCGGGGATGCTGCGGAGGGCGAATGATGAGGAAGGTCCTGTTCAGCTTGACGGCGCCGAAAGCCAAGGACGTCATGCTCGTTGGCGATTTCACCAATTGGCAGGCCACGCCCCTGGTCATGGACCGCATGAAGCCGCGCAGCCGCACCTTCGCCGCGGCCGTGAACCTTCCGCCTGGCACCCACCAGTACAAGTTTATCGTGGATGGCGAGTGGATGGAGGACCCGAAGGCCGAGTGTGTCCCGAACGAGTTCGGCACCCACAACTCGGTCGTCACGGTCGGCTAACGGAGTCCCCTCGCTTCCCCGGATAGCCCCGCCGCCGCACCTCAGCGGCGTCCGCTCGCCCGGCCCTCAGGCAGGCTTTCCGCCTCGCATGGTCCGGTAACCCTCGGCGCGAGTTGTGCTATAATGCCGCCACGTCAGGTTTCGGTTTCGACCCTTCGACACGCTCAGGGTCAAGGAGCGCGGCGGTGGCAGGCAAACTGAGGATCGCCATTGCGGGGACGGGGTTCGGAGAGAAGTACGCCATCGGGCTGCAGGCAAACCCCGATGCCGAGGTGGTCGCGGTCTTCAGCCGCCGCGCCGAGCGCGCCGCGGCGATGGCCGACAAGTTCGGCATCTCCACCTACACCAGGGACTTCGAGGACCTGCTCCGCATTCCGTACCTCGATGCGATCGCCGTCGTCACGCCCAACAGCACCCACGCCGATTTCGTCTACCAGGCGATCAGGGCGCGCAAGCACGTCATCTGCGACAAACCCCTCGCCCTCACCAGGCAGGAGGCCGTCCACCTCTACCGCGCCGCCGAGGCCGCCGGCGTCAGGCATGTCACATTCGTGCCCTATCGCTTCTCACCGGCCAGCGTGGCGATGAAGGCTGCGACAGCGGCCCGTCACGCCGGACGCACCATCAGCGTCAGCGCAAGCTGGGGCGTGGACATGCGCAAGGAGCCGCTCCGCTGGCGTTTCCAGCGCAAGCTCTCCGGCGCCGGCGTGGTTGCCGACCTCGGCGCGCACATCCTCGACCTTCTCATCTGGTGGGCCGGCCCGATCAGGCGCGTGCTGGGCCGCTGCAAGACGCTCGTGGGCGAGCGGCCGCTGGAGGCGGGCGGGCGGATGCGGCCGGTCGACGTCCCCGATGAGTGCTGGGCCTTGATCGAGTTCGCAACGGCCGGCATCGGGTCAGTCAAGCTGAGCTGGAACGCGCAGCGCGACCAGCAGATCGAGATCGAAGGGGATCGGGGGCTGCTCACCTACGAATCGCCTTCACTGCTTCAGTGGCTTGGGGGGAAAGGCCAGTTCAACCCGACTGCCCGGCTCACCCTCTCAGGCGGCCATCCCACCGACTTGCCGCTCCAGACCAAGGACTTCGCCAAGCAGGAGGACGCGCTCGCCCGCATGTTCCGCGACGTAGTCTCCTACCTGCGTGGCGGCGACAAGCCCGACTGCGTCGCAACCTTCCGCGAAGGGGCCGAGGTCATGAAGCTCATCGACGCCCTCGAGGAATCCAACAACAGCGGCAAGTGGGTCGAGATCGCGCCGGAGGCGTGATCGTGCAGGGGCACAGCATGCTGTGCCCCTACCCCCCTCCCATCCTCACAATGCTCAGGATGTCCTTATACGTCAGCACCGCTACCAACGTGAGGAGCAACGCGAACCCGATCAGGTGAATGAGGTTCTCCTTGCGCTTGTCGATCGGCTTGCGGCGGATCGCTTCGATGGCGGTGATGACGATCCGGCTTCCGTCCAGCGGCGGGATCGGCAGCAGGTTGAGGAAGCCGATCCCAACTGTCAGCGCCGCCGCGGTCGACAGGAAGCTCCGCCAGCCTGTCTGCGCTTCCTCGTAGAGAGTGTGCACTACCCCCACCGGCCCTTGCAGAACGAGCTGCGCGCGTCCCGTGATCGCGGCCGCGAGGTAATCGACAAGCATCCTCACCATCGCGAACGTCTCTCGGAACCCGGCCGCCACAGATCGCCAGATCCCCATCCTCGCGACCTCAAGCCGGAACACAACGCCGATGCGCCCGACGTCGCGATACGCAACCACGATCTTCGTCTCCCCGCGCTTCACGAATGCGCCCGACTTCGTCGCTGTTCCCGGCGTGCCAGCGCGCATCCCCTTCTCCGCCGAAGACCCTTCGCGCACGCGCTTCATTGCGGCCGCAGTCTTCGGCGCCTCGACGAACTTCGACTCGATCGCTCCTTTCGCCGTTCCGGAGGTCACGAGCATCTGCTGAACCGACACCTTCCTCGGCGTGGCGGCAAAGCTCATCAGTCGCCCCGCCCGCTCCACATCGATGACGATCGGCTTGCCCGCGCTCGTCTGGATTGCCTGCTGGATATCATCGAGCGAGAGACCCGTCTGCTTGCCGACGCCGACCAGCGTATCGCCTGCCCTGATGCCGGCCTTCGCCGCCGGCTCGCCCGCCAGCACGCGGTCGATGGTTCGCGTCACCGCCACCGGCCTCCCCAGCACGGCCCCGATGACGATGAAGATCGCCGCCCCGAGCAGGAAGTTCATCACACAGCCGACCACCAGGACGAACGCCTGCGCGGCTCTTGACTTCTTGTTGAACCCGCGTGGATGCTCGTCACCCGGGTCCATGCCGGCCACGCGGACGTAGCTGAAGAACGGCCAGAGTCGGAACGAGTACTGCGTGTCGCCGCGCTTCACCCAGAAGAGCAGTGGCCGGCCGAATCCGATCGAGAACTCGTGCACCGCCATGCCCGACAGGCGCGCGGCAAGGAAGTGGCCGGCCTCGTGAACGAAGACCGTCACACCGAATGCCAGGCCGATCGCGATTATGTTGCCGAGCTGCCCCACCTGCTCCGATCCTTCTCCAATGACTCGCGGACGCTCCGGTCGGCCGCCAGCAGTTCATCGACAGAATCGCCCGGCGCGGCCTCATGTCTCGCCAGCGTCTCCTCGATCACCCGCGCGATTGCGGTGAACGGGATGCGCCCCTCGAGGAACCACGCCACCGCCACCTCATCGGCCGCGTTGAGCGCCGCCGGAGCCGTGCCGCCGCGGGCCATCGCCTCCCGCGCCAGCCGGACGCACGGCCACCGCTCCTCGCTGAACGGCTCGAAGCGCAGCGCTCCCAGCGTCGCGAGATCAGGCGCCGGCTGCGGCCGCGGCAATCGCTGCGGATAGGTCAGCGCGAACTGAATGGGGATCCTCATATCCGGTTGCGCGAGGTGCGCGATGACAGCCCCGTCGACGAACTGCACCAGGCTGTGCACGATGCTCTCTCTGTGCAAGACGATCCCAAGCTTCCCGGGGTCGAGCCCGAACAGCCAGCGCGCCTCGATCAGCTCGAGGCCCTTGTTCATCAGCGTCGCCGAGTCGACCGTCACCTTCGGGCCCATCTTCCAGGTCGGATGCGACAGAGCCTCCTCTGGGGTGACGCGCCCGAGTTCCTCCAGCGGCACATCGCGGAACGCCCCGCCCGACGCAGTCAGGGTCACGCGCGCCACTGCCACGCGGTCCTGGCCGAGCAGCGACTGGAAGATGGCCGAGTGCTCGCTGTCGACCGGCAGAAGCCGCGCCCCCGACCGAGCCGCCTCCGCGGTGATCAGGTGTCCGGCAACGACGAGCGGCTCCTTGTTCGCGAGCGCGATCGTCTTGCCTGCGCGCACAGCCTCCCACACCGGCACCAGCCCAGCCACCCCCGCGACGGCCGCGACGACGATGTCCACATCCGCGCGCCGCGCACACTCGATGACATCCTCAACCCCTGCGGCTACCCTGATCCCTGTTCCGGCCAGAGCGCTCGCGACCGCCCTCGATGCCGCCGGATCTACGACCGCGACAACCTCGGGCTTGTGCCGCCGCGCCTGAGCGACCACGTCATCGACGGATCGCTGGCAGGTCAGTGCGACGACCTGAAAGAGGCCTGGAAGACCCTCGATGACATCCAGCGTCTGTCGGCCGATCGAGCCGGTGGAGCCGAGGAGGACAATCCGTTTGCCGTGGGCCATGTGCCTCTCAGGGCTGGGCGAGACTCATCCCGCCCGGCCGGCCGATCCCCAGCAGGAAGACGACCGAGAGCGCGCCCCCCAGCACCAGCCCCATGACCGCCAACCCCGCGAACTCGCCTATGCCCTTCGCCCCGCGCTTCGACGCCTCGCCGATGAGCGCGAGCGCGATGAGCAGGATGTCGAACACGACCGCCAGGGTGATGAGCAGCAGCAGCCCTTGCGAGAGATCGCGGCCGCGGGCGAACCCCACCAGCAGCACGAGAGCCGCGCACATGAACGGCAGCATCGACAGACCCACTCGCTGGTGCGTCCTCAGCCAGAGGCGAAGCCGCTCGGTCACGATGAGCGCCACGCCCAGCAAAATCAGCAGCACCGGCAGGCCCTCGAGCGAGACGAGCCCGTCCAGCGCGACCAGGATGATCAGCGCCCCGGCTATGACACCAACCTGCAGCCAGCTGCTGGAGCGCCGGAGGCGCTCCTCGCCGGTCCCAGGACCGTCGCCATCGACCTGCTTACCCGACATTCCCGACTCCGCCAAAGCGCCTCTCCCGTCGCTGGTAGTCCAGGATCGCCTCGTACATGTTCGCCGCCCGAAAGTCGGGCCACAGCACCGGCGTCACGTGAACCTCTGTGTACGCAATCTGCCAGAGCAAGTAGTTCGACACCCGGAACTCGCCCCCGGTTCGCACAAGCAGGTCGGGGTCCGGCGCATCCGGGCGATACAGATGGGCCGCGAAATCCGACTCCTTCAGCTCGCCTATCGAGAGCCGGCCCGCTGCGACCTCCTCGGCGAGTGCGATTGCCGCCTGGAGGATTTCCTGCCGCCCACCGTAGTTGATGGCGAGCTGCAGCGTCATGCCGGCGTTCTCGCCGGTCAGGGTTTCGACCCGGTTGATCTCATTCTTGAGCGACTTTGGAAGCGGCCCCGGGTCCCCGAGCAGCCGCACCCGCGCCTTCTTCCGGTGCAGGTCCGCCGACTCCTCACGCAGCGTCATCTCGATCAGCGCCATCAGCGCCCTGACCTCGGTCTCGGGCCGATTCCAGTTCTCGGCCGAGAACGTGTACAGCGTCAAGAATCGGATGCCGAGATCGTTGCACGCCTCGACCGTGTCCCGGATGCTCTGCCGGCTCGCGCGATGGCCCTCCAACCGAGGCAGATCGCGAAGGGTGGCCCAACGCCCGTTGCCGTCCATGATCACCGCGATATGGCACGGCAGCGCGGCAAGATCGATCTGCTGCCTTAGCTCATCGGCGGAGAGCTGCGCAGGACTCTCAGTCGTGGCACGCCTCCGTCTCGGGCAACGGCGCCGAGGCAGCTACCACGATCTCGACGCCATCCGAACCGGCGCGCTGCCGGATGACCCTGAGCGCCCCATTCGGCCCGCCCCTCGGCGGCATGGTCTGCTTGACGTCGACCATGGTTACGCCGGCCTCGCGGAGCATCCGCTGCGCGCCGTCCAGCGGCCTGGCGATCACGCAGGGATGGCTCATCCCTCCATGATCTCCTTGTTTTTGGCGGCATGGACCTGCTCGAGCTGGCTGATGTGGCCATCCGTAACCTTCTGCGCCTGCTCGGTATGGCGGCGCAGGTCATCCTCCGAGATCTTACCGTCCTTCTGCATCGCGCGAAACTTCTCCACCGTCTCGCGGCGGGTGTTGCGAATGGCGATCTTCCCGTCCTCGGTCTTCTTCGCGATGATCTTCGCCAGCTCCTTGCGGCGCTCTGTGGTGAGCTGCGGCACCGGCACGCGGATGACGTTCCCATCGCTGTTCGGGTTCAGGCCCAGGTCGGAGCTGGTGATGGCATCGATGATGGGCTTCGTCATCTGCTTGTCCCACGGTGAGATCACCAGCAGCCGCGGCTCCGGCGCGCTCACCGTCGCGACCTGATTGATCGGCATCATCTGGCTGTAGTACTCGACCCGGATGCGGTCGAGAATCGACGGATTGGCGCGGCCGGTGCGGATCGAGTTGAACTCGCGCTTCGCCGCGTCGATGGCCTCGAGCATGTGCCGGTCTGTTTCTTTCAGCAGATGGTTTATGGCATCGGTCGGCATGGGACTCCTCCCCTGTCAGCGGGTCAGCTGATGGTGCTGCCTATCTGTTCGCCGAGCAGGACTCGCCTGATGTTCCCCGGCACCCGCAGGTCGAACACGATCACCGGTATCTTGGTCTCCATGCTCAGCGAGATCGCCGTCGCGTCCATGAATGTCAGGCCCGCCCTGAGCGCATCGAGATACGTCAGACTCTCGAGCTTCTTCGCCGCCGCGTTCAGCTTCGGGTCGCTGTCGTAGATGCCGTCGACCGTGGACGCCTTCAGCAATGCCTCGGCTCCCATCTCCGCTGCGCGCAGCGCCGCCGCCGTGTCAGTGGTGAAGTATGGGTTCCCGGTGCCGGCGGCGAAGATGACGACCCGACCCTTCTCCAGATGCCGGATCGCGCGGCGGCGGATGTACGGCTCGGCGACCTCCCTGATCTCGATCGCCGACTGCAGCCGGGTGTCGACGTCGAGCGCCTCGAGCGAGGCCTGAAGCGCCAGGCAGTTCAGTACGCTCGCCAGCATCCCCATGTAGTCGGCGGTCGTCCGCTCGATGTCGTGCATCGAGTTCGACCGGGCGCGCAGGTAGTTGCCGCCGCCAACGACGATGCTGCACTCGACCCCGAGCCCCTGTGCCTCCTTGATTTCGCCGGCGATCCTGTGAACGACATCCGGATCGATGCCGTGGCCGTTCTGTCCGGCGAAGGCCTCGCCGCTCAGCTTCAGCAACACCCGCCTGTATCGTGCTTCCGCCAAGGCACTCTCCTCGTCCGTAGGAGGCACATTCCTGTGCCGGCCTGATGGCGACAATAATGTCGCTCCTACGGAGCGGTCTCCTCCCCGAGCTGGTATCGCATGAACCGACGAACGGCTATGTTCTCACCTAGCTTGGCGATCGCTTGCTTCACGACCTCCTCGACCGTCACCTGGTCGTCGCGCACGTAGGGCTGCTGAAGAAGGCATGCCTCGGTGTAGAACTTCTTCAGCCGGCCCTCGACGATCTTGTCGAGTACGTTCGCGGGCCTGCCTTCCTTCTCGGCCAGTGCCCGGTACACTTCCTTCTCCTTCTCGATCACCTCCGCCGGCACTTCCTCGGGCTTGAGGTAGCGTGGGTTCTCGGCCGCGATGTGCATCGCCAGGTTCATCGCGAGCTGCTTGAATTCGTCCGTGCGGGCGACGAAATCCGTCTCGCAGTTCACCTCGACGATCACACCGATCCTCCCGCCGGCGTGGATGTACGATGCAACCAGGCCCTCGCTCGTGGCGCGGGAGAGCCGGGCGTCGGCCCGCGCTGCGCCCTGCTTGCGCAGCAGCACCGCCGCCTGCTCCATCTCCCCCTTGCACTCGGCGAGCGCTTTCTTGCAGTCCATCACTCCCGCACCGGTCTTCCGGCGAAGCTCCTGGACCTGTTGTGCGCTGATCTCCACTTCCGATTCTCCTTCATCTGTCGAAGAGCAGAAGAGTCGACAGGCGAAGAGGCGAAACGGCCGTCCGACTCCTCGACTCTTCGATTCTCGCTACGTAAGCTCCGCCTCGCCGCCGGTGTACTCCCGGCGCTCCGGCTCAGGCTCCGGCTGCGCGGGGACCTGAGGGGCAGGCTCCGGCTGGACGTCCACTGGCTCTTCGGCCGCCTCCTCAGCCAGCTCCCCGGGCATCTCGACCCCGAACTGCTCGGACGCCCAGTCCACGACTTCCTCGGCCGCCTGCTCCGTCGCCGCGGCACCAACGGCCGCTTCTTCCTTCGCCAGCGCGGCGGCCTCAGCAGCAACCGCTTCCTCGGCCACTCGCGACTCGTGCTCGGCACGGCCCTCGAGCACCGCGTCCGCCATCTTCCCGGCCATCAGCCTGATGGCGCGGATCGCGTCGTCGTTGCCCGGGATTGGGTATTGGACGTCATCCGGATCGCAGTTGGTGTCGACGATCGCCGCCACCGGGATGTTCAGCCGATGCGCCTCCTGCAGCGCGATATGCTCCTGCTTCAGATCGACGATGAACATCGCCTTCGGGATCTCCGGCATCTTCTCGATGCCCGTGAGGAAGCGCTCCAGCCTCGCCTTCAGGTCCGTGAGCCGGTTGCGCTCCTTGCGCGGCAGCTTCGCAAGAGTGCCGTCTTCGTCCATCTTGCGGAGCTCGCCCAGCCGCTCGATCCGCTGGCGGATAGTTCGGAAGTTCGTCAGCATCCCACCAAGCCAGCGCTCGATGACGAAGTACATCCCGCAGCGGTCGGCCGCCTCCTTGATCGCGTCCTGCGCCTGCTTCTTCGTGCCCACGAACAGCACCGTCCCACCCTGGGCGGAGATGTCCCGGATGAAGTTGTAGGCATCATCCAGTCGCTTCAGCGTCTGGTGTAGATCGATGATGTAGATGCCGTTGCGGCCCGCGTAGATGAACCGCTTCATCTTCGGGTTCCAGCGGCGGGTCTGGTGGCCGAAATGAACCCCGGCCTCCAGCAGTTCCTTCATGGTGACAAGCGGCAAGGTGACTCCCCTTTCAGCGGCGTGCCCCATTCCTTGGAGCGAGCTGCAGCATCTGCGGACGGTCAACAGGGCGGAAGCGAAGCTTCCGCTTGCAACCAGTGAGGTGAGAGCAAGCGCGGGCTCCGCCCGCGCCCAGCCGCCGCAGACTGGGACACCGCAGCACGCCTAGTATGGTTCGCCGGCGCGCCGACCGCCCGGTCCGCCGCCACACGCGCGCGGCGGCCGGCAGTGCAAGCGTCACCGGTCACGTAAGTCTACCACAGGAGCGGAACGCCGCGCAAGAGCCGCGCGGCCCAGGGCAATCGCATCTTATCCGACCAGGATTGCCTCCAGGAAGGAGTTATCCCAGCCGGCCTTCTTGATACTGCCCCGGACGCTGGCTTTGCGGGGCT
>Ga0315274_10000632_pt1 | contig 54443 bp, 55 predicted proteins | sample YL17G02_20_MG_FD_203700 | JGI IMG/M metagenome (GOLD analysis project Ga0315274, IMG submission 203700) | Sediment microbial communities from Yellowstone Lake, YNP, Wyoming, USA - YL17G02_20 | ecosystem: Environmental > Aquatic > Freshwater > Lake > Sediment | place: USA: Wyoming | collected... | reverse complement strand
CGATCGATATGGGAAAAGAATATCTACTGGCCACCACCGATATGATGTATCAACGGACCCATATTCCCGTGCAGATGACACCGTATCAGATGGGGTGGTTCCTTGTCGCCATAAACCTTTCGGATATTGCGGCGAAGGGAGGAACTCCGCTTGGTCTTGTCCTTTCATTTGGGCTCCCGAAAAAAACAACTGAGTTGTTTCTCAAAGAGCTGACGAAAGGAGCAGATTCATGCGCAGTTGCTTTTGGAACAACGATCGTCGGAGGCGATACGAAGGAGACGAACGAAATAACGTTGTGTGGAACCGCGTTTGGTATCGTTAAAAAAGACGAGTTTATGTCACGGACCGGTGTGCGTCCTGGCGATGTCGTCGCGGTGACAGGAGCATTGGGACGAGCTGGCGCTGGGTATTATGCGTTGAAACATCATACCCTTGAAAAAAAGCTTTCCAAAGCGTTGTTAGAGCCTCTGCCGAGACTCAAGGAAGGTCGGTTGCTCGCTCAGCAGCAGTCAGTGACGTCATCGATGGATTTGTCTGATGGGTTGTCTGCGTCGTTGTATCAGTTGCAGGAAATGAATGCTGTTGGGTTTGAAATCAAGAAAAATGCTCTCCCGTTTGCCTCAGAACTGCGGTCGCTCGTTGGTACAAATCATAGTGTTGATCCGTACTCTGTCGCATTGCATTTTGGTGGCGATTATGAACTCCTTGTGACGATACGCAAAGAACGATTTGAAAAAACAAAAAAAATGCTAAAGAAACATGGTGCTGATCTGACCGCGATTGGGATAGTTACAAAGAAAAAGGATATCGTTCTGCTCGATGGAGAGAACAAACGGATTTTAGAAAACCAAGGTTATGAGCATTTCAAGAAGCATAATTTTAAGGGAAAAATCAGGTAAGAACTGTTCAACAAGGTTTTTAAAGGGGTAACGAGAAACATACTATACTGAGAAAAATGAGATACAAATGGTTTATCGCTCTTACCATCATTGTCATCTTCGTGTTACTCGTCGGTAACTTCTTAGGGTTTTTTGGCCAGAATTTTAATCTTCGTCTCTTAAACGGGAAGCCGACCGTCACCATCATCTATCCATCGAACGGGGCAACGATTGCCCGATTGGTGATGATCAGTGGTACGGCTAGCAATCCTGACAAAGAGGATAACATAACCAGCGTCGAAGTAAAAATCGGTATGAATGACTGGGCTACTGCAACGGGGACGACACTCTGGAGTTACGACTGGACAACGTATACCTCCCAGAACGGGATGTATACGATCAGCGCACGCTCCTACGATGGCAAAGACTACTCCGAGATAAAATCAATCACGGTGACTGTCGATAACCCAGCGTCTATTGATTCTGGTTCTCACAAATGGGCGGTTTTTATCGCAGCTGCGAACTTCCCTGAGGAAAATGACACAAAACTCGGGAACGGCGGCTTGTATCTTGCGGAAGACATGGCAGCGTATCTTATTGAACACAATCAGTATCCAATGTCAAATATCATGATTCTTTTTGATGACGGATGGATTCGCAGCGACAACGGATATGGGGCCACAGAAAAAACATTGCAGGAGCGGTCCCATAAGTACGACATGACCTATGGGAGTGCGATAAAAGCAAACGTCCTTGCCTCCTTACAATATCTCATAACTGAGTCAAATAAATACCCTGATAGTGAAGTATTTCTCTGGATTTTCAACCACGGCGCTGGGAATCAAAAACAACCAATCACTGGAGGGAAAATCTTCCAGAGTAGTGAGATATTCCTCTGGGACGACACCGTAACAGATAAAGAACTCGGGGACATCCTCTCTCCCTTGGAATCCAAGAAAGTCGCCGTCCTCGTTGACGCATGTTACGCAGGCGGGTTTGCGGACCGTACCATTCTCAACCTCCGTACTTCGTTGTTCTCCCGATCAGGAATTCCCCGCGATGGACGAATCGTTATCTCGGGTACCAGTAAGTTCCGAACAGGGTATGCAAGCACGACCCAAGGACCGATATTCTCGCTGTTGTGGTTTGAAGGGCTCTTAAGTGGGAAAGCAGACGGCTTCAGACCAGGATTATTTAATCGAGGCATACCACGAAACCTGAAAATGTTCCAAGATGAGAAAGTATCCGTCGAAGAAGCATTCTACTATGCTCGCTACCAGCTTCGCACCGATGAGAAATACCAAGATTTCGAATCCATGCAACCGCAGATAAATGATAAATATCCGCACCGTGGCGTACTTCGGAATAGAGGCGAACTCATACTGTAAGAACATTAATAAAGCCTTATTCATTGAAAACCCTGGAATGAAAAAAGAGGCAACGTTTTGGAAATCAACTAAGAATGAAACGGTGCAATGTTTACTCTGTCCACATCATTGCATAATAGCTCCTGAAAAACGCGGTATTTGTGGTGTTCGGCAAAACGAACACGGAAAACTATTCACCCTTATTTATGGTTCATGTTCTTCTGTTGCTGATGATCCGATTGAGAAAAAACCGCTGTACCATTTTTATCCAGGTTCTCTTGTTCTTTCCTTAGGCTCGATTGGGTGTACCTTCAGATGTGACCATTGTCAGAACTATCATATTTCTATGGCGAGCCCAGAGGAGATGTCACTGCAGGATATTCCTCCGGAAAAAATCAGTGAGATTGCAATTGATCATGGCTGCAGAGGCGTCGCCTGGACGTATAACGAGCCCACCATCTGGCATGAGTACACGTTGGATGCCACGAAATTAGTGAAGAACGCTGGATTGTATACGGTCTATGTCACCAACGGGTATATCGACCAAGGACCACTAGAAGAGATAGCCCCGTATCTCGATGCCATGAATATTGACGTGAAGGCATTCCATGAACAGTTTTATAGAACGGTTTGTAAAGCCAAATTAGCACCAGTCCTTCAGACCTGCGAACGTGCAAAAAAACTCGGGATACACCTTGAATTAACCTACCTAGTGATCCCCGGTTTAAATGATGATGCTCATGAAATCACAGAGTTTTGCCAATGGATTGGAGAAAAACTCTCAACAGATACACCAGTGCATTTCTCCCGGTTCCACCCGGATTACAAGATGACGCACGTCCAGGCAACCCTCACCAGCACACTCCTTTCCAGTTACCAAATAGCCAAAGAAGCCGGCCTTCAGTTCGTGTATCTCGGGAATATTGCTCATGGCGATTACGACAACACCTACTGTCCCTCCTGTAAAAACCTTTTAATTGAGCGGTACGGTTTTTCCGCCCAGATAAAAGGCCTTATTAAAGAAAAATGCACCAAATGCGGAGCAACCATCCCCATTAAAACGGTGTAATTTGTCTCTTTTTTCCCTTCTGTTGAATTTAAACCCCTTGAAATATATAAATTGAGGAAAAATTTAATAAAGGTGGAAGTATATTTATCATTATAGTACAATAACTATAAATAAGAATAAATGTACAGGTGACTCTATGATATCCTTAAAAAAGAACGATAAAATCATCGTCATTGTCGCGGTTGTAATCCTTGTTATTGCAGGTGTTGGCGTTGCGATGTACCAATCACCAAAGACTCCAAGTGGTCCCCCTTCAACAATAACGAGTGAAAAAAACTATGATGTCATCTGGACATTACGAAACGGTACTCTGAATACAATTTCTGAGTTCGCAGGAAAGAAATCCCAGTATCAAGAAACTGTCATGATACCTGAAGGAAACCTGAAGTGTATCACGTTTAACCTCAGCTGGACCGATGATCGCATGACATTCATGAAACGGATGGGATTAGACAGCTTGACCTTAGAAGTAACCACGCCAGATGGCGTTACTTTTACAGAGACAAATACAAGTGCACCAATCACGGGAGAAGGAACCATCACATATACCGTGGCAACAGGTATTATCCCCCCTGTATCATCAATTAAAGCAAACAATGAAAAAGAAGCACAAGCCAAACTCAAAGGTAAACCATATTACGATAACTCCTGGACCAACAAAGACATATCAATCAATGTCAGTGTTCAAATCGGTGAACTCCGTATCATAAAAAAACTCCGTGACAAAGGAAATGACTTTGAGTTAAAAATCACCTATCAATACAACGACGGAACCCTAAAAGAGGATACAACCAAAAACACTGGAGGAGATTCCAACACACCTCCAGACGACCCTTGGGCTGAGCAAGAAAAACCACCGTACATATCAATGATTATCAATACCGGCTGCGGCAGATACGTCTAATGGGTATTAATACTTAAAACGGAGCAGTGCTGCGACTCCTCCGATTCCTTCAAATTTTTTTCCGGCTTCATGCCTGGTGTTAATGATAATAAAGTCGCTATGTGTTTTTCTCGCGAGTTCTAACAAATGTTCCCCGTTTTTACTTCGTACCATCACATCCGAAATAAGCAGTTTTTCTGCAGCACCCTGTGACAATGCATCTTCCACTTCGTTCGTCCCGTAGGTGACCCGTCCGTCTTTTTTGATCTCCTCAAAGAGCTTTTCAATTGCCTGTGTCTCTTTTGACACCCGGTTTTCTTTCGTGATTTGTTCAACAATCCCGACCTTGAGTGCTTCATGGACACCATTCATGCCAGTGTTCGCGGTCGCATGCGTAAGACAGTTCTCAAACAGTGCAGGTTCTTTTTCCTTTCCCGCTCTCATCAAATGCTCTCGTGTAAACCCAGGGCCAATGACGACAAGCGGGGAATCAGGTTTTTTTACGGTTTTTATTACGGAAAGAATTTCACCGTAATACTCCTGCGTCGTCTCTTTGCTTTCATACATCTTCCCGGATCGATGCGCGTCAATCTCGGCGACAAGTTGCACCCCGCTCTGAAACAACATAGCCACTGTTGCAGCATCATCATCAAGGCACACAAACACCATCATCGGCTGCGTCCGCTGTAGCACCGCCTCATCAATCCGCTGGAGCTGATGACCTTGCCATTGTTCTTTTGTAATCGAAAGAGGTTGCATCTCCTCCGCATCAACATTAAACGTGTGATATGATCCAAGGTCCTGCGGGCCTTCCTTAATTATGCCTTGCACGCGAAGCCTGTTTGAGAACTCATGAAACGTGACTTTTTCAACCCGGATCCCGAGTTTCATTTTTTTCTTCTCTGCTTTCTTAGCCCGAAGCTTATCTGCTTTTTCATCCTCGGAGGTCCGAAACGTAACTGCACGAACAAGATCCCCCTCCTGTATGATGTTATATAAATGCCAGATATCATCAAGGTTCTCAGGCACCAGTTTGATTTCGCCACTCTTCGGGTCTTTAAATATAATCTTCACAATCATTCACCTAATGTAGTTCAAATCCCACGGTTTTCACTACGGCAAGCTCCCCTGGCGGAAGGACCTTTTCTACCGCATCGGTTGAGACGTCAAAGACTTTCGCAAGTTTTTGTGCAATCACGCTTTTCTTCGTCACACCAGGACTAAGAATAGCGTATTGTTTTGCTCGTGTCGCAACCGATACGACAGGGCCACCCATGAGCTTTTCCACGTCTCCAACGGGAACAAGACCGACAGCAACCTCAAGTTTACACCGATAGTAATTACGCTTTCCCCGAATTATAAACGCACCTTTTGGTACATACTCCCCGGTCTCCGGCGTCTTACTCACCTGTTCCGGCAGCACCCAATATGCCGATGCCTCACCAAACTGGTTCCACGCTCGCGAATACGACGTAGCAAACAGACATGCCTCCTCAAGTGTTTTCTCGGAAATTGGGAGCTTCTCATCGTTTACCCCTCTACCTTTAATGACACAGCTGGGCGCGCCATGGATATCAGCATGCGCATACCGGTCACCATCTGAAAGATATTTCTTCACCACGAGATCGTTACTTGAAGCATCTCTCCCTGCAACCACCAGGTTCCCCTCCGTTGAGACAAACCAGCGGAACCGTTCAAACCACCATTGTTTCTCATGTTTGACTTCTTTTTTCTCCTCGACAACATCTGTTTCCTTCAGTGTCTCCAGTTCATGTTTTGTTTGAACGACCGCCTCATCTGCCCCCTTCAATTTCTCCTGAAGCTTTTTACTCTCTCCGTACATCTGCGCTGCGTTTTCAGAAACGCTTTTACGGAAATCCAGTGCGACTTCAACGCTGTTTCCTTTTCCATCAGTAAGGAATACAACCAGTTCGTTGGCGGTCGGATCAAACATTTTCACCAAAGGGTTCTGGCGGATTTTACTTATTCCGCCCTCTTTTTCTTTTTGTCTCAGTAGCACCGTAATTTCTTGTAGAACTTTCTCGCATGTTTGATAATTCAAATAAACAAGGTCTGCTTCGAGTTTTTTCTGTGCAATACTTTTCTTGAATCCCTCAATTAATTCCTGCTGTTGTGCTTGCTGTCGCCGTAGCTTTTCGATGTTCTTCTGATGTTTGGCTTCCTGCGGTTTTATAACTTTTCGAACATGAATAAACGGTTCAAGACCTTTAGAGAAACTCACCGTTGGCTCAAATTCCATGCCGGTATAACTCAGAAAAGGTACAGGCAGGATATCAATAATGGCGCCATCCTTCTTCACAAGCACCGGTTGAATTTTCCTTTCTTGAAACACTGTTAAGAACTTCTGCAGTTCATCATATATTTTTTTAATAGACATCTCATTTACATCTGATACTTTTGTATTTTTATCAAGGCTAGCACGAACACAGATCTCCTCCGCATACATCCCGCTCAGATTCACCGCGGTTGCAAGCGTTCGAACAAGGTCCTTTGAACTCTTCCTAAGTAACTCTTGAAAATCTTGTTCAGTTAAACGAAACGGATCTGTCTGAGAGGGCGGCGGCAGATACATCTCCCCACTTTTGATCAAACGGGAAGCCCATTCCTGCTTGATAAGCGGACGAATGATTCTCCCTTCGGGATTAAGAAGAATAACATTCCCCTTGGAAAACAACTCACACACTAGCGTGTAGTCCCCTTCTTTTCTTCCGATTTTAATCTTTATGATACGATCGAATTCATGCTGTGTAATCTCACTGATCTTGCCATTGAGCAGATATTTCCGCAGCGTCATCGCAAACAGCGATGGTTTCTCGGGGGCTTCAAACGGTTTCTTGGTAAGGCAGAGAAGTTCTCCGTTTCTTATGAAAATTGATTCTTTTTGATTCGCTGTTTTCTGTTGAACTCTCAGCAAGATCTCGTCACGAGTGAGTTGATAGATTTTTTCTACATAACATCCAATCAGGTCTTGAAGTTCTGAGACAATGACGTAGATGTCAAATGATGCGAGTCCTCGTTCCATAACAAGCATAACATTATCTACTTCAACGTTAAAAAGAATAGGATTGAATTTTGGGGAAAAAATCAGAGATTGAAAGACATTGATTTTACATTATTCGATTATCTTATCTTTTTAAAAATATTGATAAAACGTATCTCTCTCCAATCCGTTGAATTTCTACCGAGTTGATCGTAGACGATAACAGTAATCTGGTGTTTTCCTAGTGAGAATTTGTTGAACTGCCATGTAAATGGCGCCTCGGTGTCCGTCAAGACAAGTTTTCCGTTGTAGTAAAACTCAGCACGCTGAATTGGGACAGTTGCATGTTCAACTTCTGCCCAGATCCAGATGTGATCGATGACGGTCGTCTTGAACTCATCGATCTCTCGCTTTCTCATTCCATCGTTATAGAGAAATCCGACGCGTGGTGAGGTAATACGTACTTGTGGGAGTGTTTCAGAAAGATCAGCAAGATAAGCCAGTGTTCCTGCGATTATTCGGGTGGTGTTGACCAGGTAGCTGAGGTTCACGTTGCTGATGTTGTCCCTTGCTGAATGGAAATTTGGGTCATGGTCTCCTTCCCAGCAACAGACTGACTCCCAGCCATATGCGAGAAACGGTGCGTAATCACTCCCAGACATTTTGTGTCGTACTCTGTTGATGGTACCGCGATTTACAGTGAGCCCAATCGTGTAATCATTGTTGATAGTCTTGAAGATATCAGCGACCCAGCCAGCATCCTCGGTTGCGGTGACGGTCATCTTTCGACTACCTTCATCATGGCCGATCATATCCGCGTTAATTTCAACAAGAATGTTGTCATTCTGCTCGTACGCTTCTTTTGTGTAGGCGCGACTGCCAATGAGTCCGATTTCTTCGCCAGCGAAGGTCACAAATTTAACCGTACGTTTAAAATCAAAATGGCTCAGCGCATAGGCTGCGACAAGCACGGCGACGGTACCTGATCCGTCATCGTTTGCCCCTGGTCCTTTTGCAACTGAGTCATAGTGGGCATTAAAGATTATAGCTGAATTATCAGTGGTATTTGTTCCCGGTAATGTTCCTTCGATGTTTTGGCTATTGTAGATGTGGTGATAGTAATTGTTCCCCCATGATGTCCAGTTTTGGTATCGTGTTTTCAGCCCCATATCTTGGAATTCTTGATGAATGTATTGGGCAGCTTTTTCACATCCGTAGGTTCCGTCCATCCGTGGTCCGAACCCTACGAGTGTTTTGAGGTAGTCTAAGATAAGGTTTTGGTCGATCATTGAAAGAATCTCCTTGATTTTTTGATCATCCATGGTATTTGTTTGTTGGTTCTTAAGGAGAGGTATTGTTGTATCTTTCGTTTGTGAAAACGAGATAGATGATGCTGAGGCGCTGAGGGATATAACGATTAAAAGAACGATTGCTTTATATAGAGTACTGACCGATGATTTCTTCATGATTTCTTCGTACATTATAGAGTTATTAATATTATATAGTTTTGCTAATAGAAATTAAAAAAAAAAAGTGGTTTTTTTTAGAGTCTTCTTTTTGGAGGCGGTCGTTGTGCGATTTTTTTGACGGTTTGTAGGAGTAAATTGATATCAAATGGTTTGGTGATATAATCGTTGATATAGGGGTAGATTTCGTTGAACTCGTCTCCTTGAATGCGTTTTGCGGTAAGCACGATGATGATGTTTTGGTCGGTGAATCCATCGACCGTCATTTTCTTAATGGTTTCAACACCGTCCATGACCGGCATCATAAGGTCTAGGATGATGATGCCCTGGAAACCTTTTTCGAGTTCAAGGAGGCAATTTCTCCCGTTATAAGCGGTAGTGACCTGAAATCCGTGACTTTCAAACAACTCTCGGAGACTGTAGACGATATCTTGGTCGTCGTCGACGATCATAATATTTTTTTGATAATATCCTTGCTCATTCATATGATTATACCGTTAGCAATTTTACTATATAAAATTTCTTCGTCCGAATGTCAAAACGGGTAAAAACCAACAGGTGTAGTGGGATGGGAAGAGGTACCTCCTAGAAAAGGAGAGATGGGATGCTTTGGGCGGAAGAGGTACCTCATGATATTAGGAAGGACTTTTTAATTCTCTTTTTATTTAGAAGGATGGGATGTGGGAAGAGACGAGGAGAAAAGGTGCTGCTGGATCTTTTGTTTGAAGAGTGTGCGCTCCCCCAGGCGGATACTTGGATGGGCAAGTATTGCAGCGGTTGTGTTAGAGGAGTTTTCATATTTTTTTAATCCCTTCACCACTTTGCCATGCATTTCTGCCCGGCAATACCTACATCCTACATACAATATATAAACTTTTTCGTCTTTGCATGGCAGAACTGACTGGCGATAACGAAATGCATAAATAGGTACGAGCCGATAAACTGTCGTGGAGAGCTACCAAGAGGAACTGGCACAGATAAAAACCATTCTAAAAAATAAACCGAAAGGCATGACGGTCACCGATATCGCTCGAGAGATACACATCAACAGAAACTCTGTTGCAAAATACCTCGACATCCTGCTTATCTCGGGTCATGCAGAAATGGTAACGTTTGGTCCAGCAAAAGTCTTCTTTCCCTCTTCCCGAATCCCCCTGTCCGCACTGCTGAATTTCACCCACGATTATATCGTGCTGCTAGATCGAGAATTGAAATTCTTACAGATAAATGAGAACCTGCTGAAATTCTTAGATATACCCCGGGGAAATATCATTGGTCAACATATCGAAGGTTTCTCCCTTTCTCTCTTTCAAATCCCTGAGCTGGCACAAAACGCAAGACGCGCACTCGATGGAAAAGAACTCACCATCGAAAAACATTATGGAAATGATAACGGGGAATGGTACCTGAGAATCAAACACATTCCAACGACCTTTGATGACGGAGAACCAGGCGTCACCATCATTATTGAAGATTTCACAGATAGGAAACAAACCGAAGAAAAAATGAAACGTGCAATCCAAGAATGGGAGACAACGTTCAACGCAATCACCGACATGGTGTTCATTCAGGATAATGAATTTTCTATTCTTCGAGCGAATCGATCGTTTGCCGACTTTCTCCATATGATGCCTGAGGAATGTATTGGGAAAAAATGCTACCAGCTCCTGCATAACATGAACGGTTCACATTCTTCCTGCCCCTGTACGCAAGTACAACAAACAAAAAAACCTGTGACTGTTGAATTCTATGAACCGCACCTCGATAAATACCTTGAAATTTCTGCGTCACCGATTTTTACCGACAAAGGGGAAATCACGGGTTCCGTACATATTATAAAAGATATCACCGAACGGAAAAAGAAAGAATAAATGTTTGGTGGACTGTTTTTATGCGATCCCGGCAGTGGAAAGGAGACGAAACGTTACCAAGATAAGGAGGGTAAGGATCGCATTTGTTTTCAGGTCGAAAACCTTGACCCATTCCAGCAAAGCGATAATGATATACGCGAGAACTAGTATAAGGATAAGTTGGAGAACGATGATTCCAACGGTAAAGAGAAAGTTTTTCGTATCAGTAAGCCGAAAGAGGAATTCCCAGATAGTAGCAAAATAGGCTAACAATCCAATAGTGAGTTGTGCTTTAGTAATCTCTCGCATGGATGTTGTGAGTGCATATTTCTTTATAAAGATTATTCATGAGAATTATGCTCGGCTGAGATGCTACTTATTCCAGACTTGTCTGTATCGCAATTTTTACTGCGTCTACCATGGTCTGCAATGGCATACCGAGTGGGTCTTGAGAATCCAGGAGTGGCACATGAATAAATCCTACTTTTCTTGAACTATTCTGTTCACTCATATACCCTAGCAACTGATAGAACAGCGCATTGCAGATGTAGGTTCCAGCAAAGCAGCTTTGCTGAACAGAAATATTTGCTTCTCTTATTTTTCGTACAATGTTAGCAGTATGGAGTGGTGAGAAACGAAGGAATGGACCAGAGACGTCGATTCTCCTTGGGAACGACCACATCCCATCATCTTTTGGATATCTTTTCAGATTGACCCCGATTTTTTCTACTCTAACGACCTGAGAACGTGCATTGAGTCCAAGACTTATCACCAGATCGGGATGATAGTGCTGGATTGCATCCGTTGTTATTTCCACCGATTCGTTAAAATCAACCGGTAAAACCACTCCAACGATTTCTGCATCGTTGAGCGTGGATCCGTTGAGCGCCTCAGCAATTAATTGGGATGGATTCACTGTATAATTACCAAAAGGCTCAAACCCAGTGACCAAAACGACTTGTGCACCAGACGCACTGTACATTCCTATGGGAAACAACAGAATTAAAATTCCAATAACGTGTACTATTCGCTGACGTCTCATCACATTTTTATATGTTATTACCCTATAAAACCATTCCTCTTGGACTAACCTTTATAGGATGTTGAAAGTGAGAGAATAAATATATCCATTTCGTCGTATGCTATTTTTCCTGATGTCGTATAGGCATACACCTCGAGGACATGCTTTCCATTGATGGGATAAAACCACCCCTTGATTGTCCACTCATAAGGAGGCTGCGAATCCCAAAACATAAAATACCCATCAATACAGAAGACCACGTATTGGATAGGCTCATTGGTGAAAACCTCGGCGCTCGCAACCGTTTTCCCCCCAAGAATAATCGTTAATCCCCGTAGCCCACCAAACCATTTTTTCCCAAAAGAACTCTCGAGCAGAGGATGTTTAAAGAAATATGTGTATCCTTCATATGGTTGATTGAGAACAACTTGAACATCGATTGGTTTTTGCGCTATTTCAGCAGTGATCGCAAGCATCAGTTTCGTTGCTTTCACGTAGTACGACCAGTTAAGATGGTCTGCAGTATCATTGGGTGAATGACCCCAGGGGTAGCCATCTTGATGCGCAATCCAGACGCCGTCAAACCCGTAATCGACAAACGCTTGATTATCAGCACCGCGGTAACTTGGTAGTGTATCAATTTTCATGTCAATGATTTCGTTGTATTTCTGACTAATCGTGGTTGCATAGTCAGTGATCCAGCGTGACCGTGGTGGCGAGAAAAACCGGAGGATTCGTCCCCCTTCTGTTGTACTCGCATATCCGATCATATCCATGTTTAACACCGCTACGATGTTATCACCACGGTAGGATGCATCCCGTGCGTAGGTAAAACTTCCGTAGGTTCCTACTTCCTCTCCAGAAAATGTAATAAATCGAATCGTATGGTTAAAATGATATTGTCTGAAAACAGAAGCGATTGCAAGCACGGCCGCTGACCCTGAGCCGTCATCATCTGCCCCAGGCGCGCCAACAATGGTATCAAAATGGCCACACAGAATGTATTCTGCTGTAATATTCAGATCAGTTCCATGTAATGTTGCAACAACATCTTTACTGCGAAAACCACCATAGCGCCACTCATGAAACTCGACGTCAAGTCCCATCTGTTGAAATGCGTCGTAAATGTATTCTGCAGCAAGGTTGCAATTTATCGACCCGGTATATCGAGGTCCAAACTTCATTAACCCATAATGATACTCAAATAATAATGACTCATTGATTTGGTTGATCATCTCGATAATAGTCGCTTCATTGAAAGACAACGATGTCACATTTGGTTCCAAATCTCGTGCTGACACTAAACCAGTTGATGAAGTAAGAAGTAGAAGAACTACCAGTAAAACAAAGAAGTTTTTTTTCATGGGGTTAATCCTTAATCAGATGATTCTCCTATGAATATATAAATATTCCTTTATAAAATAAAGAGAAAGAAAAAAGGTTTTAAGAGGGATATCCTCCCATCAGTAGACTTGGGTCACCAAGGAGCACCCATTCCTGGACGACCTTACAATCTACAAGATTATCCATGGGTGGATGCTCATTCATGTAATAGATGAGATCTGTCCCATGAGTCTCCCCGAGGTTCTCCTTTCCATCGTGGTACGCCTTGAAGAATAACCATTCCAGGAACCGTCCTCTTTCTGTTAATGTGTGCTCTCCAGGTTCCCCATATCCAAGGCCAGAATTTGCAATCACCGCGATAGCACCACCTTTGGTTTGACTTGCCATAGCCCATGCCCAACAACGAGGGATCCATTCGTTGTACCAAAACTCTCCCAAGGTGGTCTTCCATTCGAAGTAACCTAAACCGTCCTCTAAAACTCCTTTAATAATATTCATTAAACTTGTGTTAAATTGCGCGTTATGGCAACCACCGACGATCACGATAGGTTGTCTTTCTCCATTTACGAGTTGTGACATATGTTTGACTTTTAATCCATTAATCCAGGCGCTTTCATTTTTTGGTGGATGGGTGGACCATGACGCTGGATTCCCATGACCAGAAAAATGCATAAACCCGCAGCCAGTACTAATCTCAGCAATTACGGAGTCTGGGCTGGTAAAGCGACCATTTGATGTCCATAGCATTGAGGCATCAAATCCAAGGTCTTGCAGTTGTTGAAAGGATGCATTGGTCGCAAGCTCACCTTCATAATAAGGGTCATTGAGAGCAGGATAGGTATCACCAGCGACGCCAACAAATTTCTTAAACCATTCAGTCCCATATGTTGTTGTTTCATAGGTGATGATTTTTTTAACCATGGTTTTTACTTGAGCGACACTCGTACAGGGCAGACGACCGACGTAGACTTCAGGGTACATGTCCAGGATGTCTTTTTGTGTGTTGGTCCATTCTGCAAAAATACTGTTATTGTTCGAATCCCAGCTAGAGAAGCTACCATTGCTATCATACAAGTCAGCGAAATACAGATCAGTAAGATACGAGCTTTCTCCGTCATCATTTAACAGAGAGTATCGGACTGGTATCCACCATTTTTCTTGCATGATTCCGCCGTTTCTTCCCCCGACTAAGAACACGTATTTCGTTTCCCATTGGTCAAATGCGTTCTTGATAAAATATTTTATTTCTTCTGCGCAATCACGCCCCACTACGGGGAAATAAACGCTTTTATAGATATCCTCACGGGTTACGAGTCTTGTTGTCATACCTTTGCTAATCTTTTGGGTGACAAGCGGCTGCAATGCTTTAGAGAAAGCATCAGGGGCGATAATCACAAGCTCGTATTGATCAGAGGTTGTTGTTGATTGTGTTTCTGTTAGTAAATATGTAATGGTGATTTTTGCGTTCTTCGCACAACGGAGGATATTATCAGAACGAAGATATTGGACAGGATATAGATGAATGGCTAAAAATGTGACTATGCTATCACCGTCTCGTCCTGCAGCGATATGATAACTATATGAGTCTTCTGGGTAGATTTTCAAGGAGGGGGATTGAAGAGAGACTAGGTTTGATCCGTCCGTGTTGTCTGCGATTGGTTGGGGGGCAAGCTTTAGTGGTTTTGATATGGTTTTTTCTTGTATATCTGAGTAACTGACAACAACATCCGTAATTTTGGTTAGGAACGGGAACGTATACACGCGAGTCACAACCGGTAATGCATAACCGCCTGGCGTCGTCAGATAAGAGGTTGCTTCAGAAAGACCAACATTGGTATAGTCGTTTTCCTCAAGAAGTTGAACACACGAAAACGATAAGCTATTTCTTTTCTCTACAATCTTCTGGTCTGTGAACGAAGAGGCAACAGCTCCACATCCACTTATTATTAAAACTGCTACGATTACGATGGCAAGGCTTTTCTTCATAGACTATCCCCTATTTTATTGATAAATATAAACTTTGTATAATATTTAAATCTTTGCCAATATAACGAGAAAGGAAATAAAAAAAAGAAAAGAGAGGACGAGTAGGTTACTTTACTCCGATGACGAAGAATAGGATAACTGTACCTGTTGCGCTGGTCTCAGCAGCTCCTACGTTAACAGCTATGCCTGTTTTCCCGAAGCCGATAACGAGTAAGTTTTTCACGGTGACTGATTCTCCTGGTGCAAGGGCCGCGATGGTCCCGGTTTTTGTTTTTCCGAAGAAAATGTTTTTTCCGTCGAGTGTGATGGTCCAGCTGAGGTTTGTCAATGTTGTTGTTCCCGTGTTTTTAATGGTCGCAGAGACGCCCAATCCGCCTTTTATGGTTATGGTGATAGGTGGAACTTCTTGCTGAATGGTAAAGGTGCTGCTTTTCTCTGTCTCTGTGTTTCCTGCTTTATCAACAGAGTAGAAGCGTACAGTATGATTGCCGTTAGTAGACACAACAAATGGTGCGATATACGTGGTCCATATCCCATTGTCGAGTTTGTATTTCGTGTAGTCCACACCCGAGTCATCTGTTGCTGTTAAGGTTACAGTAACGTCACTGACATAGACGTCGCCTTCAATATCTCCTGCTAAAGTGCAGGTCGTCACTGGAGGTGTCGAGTCATTTCCAAGAGATACAATGATCCTCTCAAGTGTACTAAAATCTCCCCATCCGCGTGCGCTGTTATGACCTTTCACTCGATAATAATAGGTACCATTGCTCTTTCCGGTGATATCATAGAAATTATTTGTGATGGAACTCGAAAGTGTCGTAACAGTCTGAACATCGGTCACGGGGGTGATGTCATCAACATAGAATCCTTCTTGTAATGTCTCTTGATCGGTGGTGTACCTGAATCGAATATAAAGAGATTCATCGGAATAATTGCTCAAATCGTACTCCTTATATATCCAACCACCTGATGATCCTGTGAAGATATCTAGAATATCATAGGAACGACCATCTTTACTGACTTCAGCAAAGGCATCATCATAATTGTTCTCTGTCGCATACCAGCACCAGAATGAAAGCTTCATTGCCGTGGTAACAGGAATTGGATATACTGTCGTCATTGAAGAAACATCCTCATTGATGTGGCGAGATTTAAAGCTGGAGCTTCCCGAGTGATATCGAGAAGTTGAAAGAGCAAAGCCATTAAGAGTCCACAGTTCAGATCCGGACTCCGCATCATCAGTTCCGATTGAAAGACTGTTCAGCTCATCGAGTTGGAAATAATCGGGATTTGCATTTGGATTTTGTTGTTCCCAGGATATTTGATAGTTTCCATCGGTGTCATTAGACATTTTGTTAATAATGGGTGGGAGCACCCAGGGGACAACATTGTCACGTATGTTCTGAGCCTCCTGAAGGAGGTATAATGCTCCATGGAAATTCTCGGTACATATCTGATCAAGATAACTAGCAGAGGGATGGAAATCAGCACATGCCTCAATGGTGTAGGAAAATGTTGTTCTCCCCTGGACATACTGACCATACCCATACGCCCAATCAACTGTATCTCCAGTGGTTGGATAGAGCACGCAAGATTGTTGTGGTGTATATGTTCCAGATCCACTTTGTTTTGTTATCCTCTGGGCAATTTGTGTTCCTACAGAAGCTAAATAGGTACTATCTGGAGCCGGACCCGGTTTATAACCCCATGGCCACATAACCGTCTGTTGGTAGGTGTGCCACGTTATGGATGCGCTGATATTATTCTCGAGGAATACGTTGCGTATCGCCTGTGTTTCCAACTCAGAGTTTATTCCGAGACCACAATATGTCTCCTCATCGGATTTATGAGTCACCGAACCAGAACCAATTGACCCCCAAGCTCCCCAAATATCACCATCGGATGAACCGCCGTAATTTCTATTCAAATCAACACCATAGGTCCCAAACTCTGGGAAATAATGTCTGTTCTTCCGCCAATCGTTACTAAGGTCGTGACAGTAGTAATATCCATCTGGATTCATGCAGGGAACAAGCCACAAACGTCGATTATTGACTACATCCGTAATATCTGGATCAGAACCGTACTGTGAAGTCAGTTGATTTGCAATGTAGAGACAGATTTCAACAGTTGGCCACTCACGAGCATGATGAAGACCCATATAAAAAACACCAGGTTCACCTTCATCCACGCCAGGATTGTCGGTTATTTCTAAACACCAGATTTCGCGTCCCTCATAACTAGTTCCAATGCTATATAGACTAGTGATGTCAGGGTAAGAACTAGCGATACTCTGAAGCATACTCTGAATCTGAGCAAACGTATGATATGACCCCATCATTTCTCTATCATAGGAATCCATATCTGCTATGAGAACTGTGTAAGGTACTCGGAGATTTGATAACTCCTGTAATCTATATCGAGGTATGATAATGTCTACCCATTCGCCCTGGTTTTCTGCGACGATCTCCACACCTCGTGGAAGCACAACATCCCCTTGTGTTATGTCAACTCGTACAAGATCTTTGGTGAAAAAAGAGGATTCGTCAAAATACGATCCTGATACGGATATGGATGCACAAAGAAGGAGGGCGAGCATTCCAAGACAAATTATTTTCTTTATTGTCATTTCATATCCCTCCTATCTAAGAATATCCTCCAATTTGCAAACTGGGGTCGCCGAGAAGAACAAACTCTTGTACGGTCTTACAGTCAAGTTTCTCCTGCATTGGTGGAAACGCGTTGAGATAATCGATGAGTGCTTGAGTGTGCGCCTGACCAAGGATTGTCATATTGTTCACCCCGTAATTCTTGAAGAACTGAGTATTCGTATATCCTGATAGGAATTGGGTGCAATCAGGGATTGTATCGTTGTTAGAGTCTCCCTCAGTAAACCAGTCAAGCCCGGTGTATGCCATGGTTGCGATACTTCCACCGTTCTTTACGTTCATTAATTTCCATGCCCAGACAGAGGGAAGCCACTGATAGTACCAGAAGTCCCCATACGGTTTAGTCGAATTAAAGTAACTCAACCCATTTTCCAAGATTCCTTTGAACATATTAGAAAGACTGGTGTTGAACTGTCCATTATGGCACCCTCCGCACACAGTGATCGGGAGTTTTTCACCGTTTTTTAATTTCGACATATCCGTGACCAGCAACCCAGAAATCCAGACGTTCTCATTTTTCGGAGGATGGGTGGACCAAGCCATCGTGTTTCCATGTCCATCAAAAAATAAGAATCCACAGCCAGCGCTGATTCCATCGATGACATCTTGAGTACCAGTAAAATTCCCGTTTGATGTCCAGAGTCGAACGCCATCAAATCCAGTCATGTACTCTAATGCGAGTTTATTTTCTTCTTCACCTTCGTACCAAGGATCAGTGGGAGATGGTGCTGAATCACCGCCGACAACAACCATTTTCTTGAACCATTCAGCCCCATACGTTGTGTTCTCATACGTGATGATTTTTTTAACCATGGTTTTTACTTGATCGACACGTGTACAAGGCAGACGACCGATGTACACCTCTGGGTACATGTCCAGGATGTCTTTTTGTGTGTTGGCCCATTCTGCAAATATACTGTTATTGTTCGAATCCCAGCTAGAGAAACTCCCATTTACATCATAGAGGTCAGCGAAATACAGATCAGTAAGATACGAGCCTTCCTCTCCATCATTCAAAAGGGAGTATCGAACCGGTATCCACCATTTTTCCTTTATACTGCTGGCGTATCTTCCTCCGACTAAGAGCACATATTTGATTCCCCATTGATCATACGCGTTCTTGATGAAGTACTTCATGTCTTCTGCGCAATCGCGTCCTTCTGCAGGGAAATAAACCCCTTTGCAGATCTCATCATGAGTGACGAGTTTCGTGGTGACTCCTTTGCTTATTTTATAGTCGACCAATGGCTGGAGTTCTTTTGAAAAAGCCTTCGGGGCAATAATCAGCAGTGTAAATTCATCAACAGCTGATGTTTCAGTTGTTGGGAGGTCATAGGTTATTGAGAGATGTGCATTGTTTCGGTAAAGGATTTTATTTTCCGCTGGTTTGTATTGAATCGGATAGCATCGAACGGTTAAGAAAATAACATGATCTTCACCGGAGATGCCTGCACCAAGATGATAATCAAACAATGTTTCGGGATAAATCGATTCGACTGCTTGTTCTTCTTGGTTGAGGGTTACTTTTGTGCCTGCAACAAAGGAAACTGGTTTTGGTGTTGGGGCTATCTTTTTTTCTAAGGTGTATTCTTCTGGTTCTGAGAACGTCACATCAACGGTTCTGATTTTCGTTCCAAATGGAAAGATGTAGGTTGTCACTGATGCAGGCAGCATCGGTGCGTTAGTCTTATAGAGCCATGCATTCGCGTTCTTTACAGTAACCAGCGCATATCCATCTTTGTTTTGAATTTCGGGATATGAAAATGAGATGGTTTCTGTTTTTTCCATTGGTTTTTGTGCGGTGTGTGAAACGGCAGCAGCTCCAAGTCCACTGAGGACCATTATTCCTACTATTATTATTGGTACTACTCTCTTCATATTTTTGTATCCCCTATCGTTTTATACTTCTTCAATAAAGTACTGGTTTTTAGGTACTCTACGTTCTTCAATTACAAGATAACAAGGTTTACACTACGAGGTGTTTAGGAGTAGTTCGTTGATTTCAGTTCCCCGTGGACAGCACCATTTTGTAGTATTGCATCGATTTTAATGATGTTTCCGACGTCTGGTGCGTAATAGTAATCGAAGACATCACCAAAGAGTGATGAGATTTTATAGGCACTAAAGGTGCCTGCTGCAACTGTTACATCTCGTTTGTCCTGGCAATGAAACGCCCACGGTGTCCATGAATAATGCGTGACGAAGGAGAGCGGAAACTGAATGATTCCGAGGGGACCTCCGACGTTTGTTTGCATCGTTACATCAAGATTTGGCATATTCCAGAATTTATCAGAGGATAACGGGAAATCGAAGATGGGAAAATCAACACTAAATCCACCGTTTACAATGAGTTTAAACGGCAGCGGAAGTCGGAATTTAAGCGGTGCAATTGTCGCTGCGGTCAGTCCTTTTAGCTCTGCGGTGGCCTCATGGATTTGGAGGCTTTCCTTGGTGAAGAGAATCGTTCCTTTCAGACGGGTGAACGGGTTTTTAAAGGTGCCTGTGAGATGGATCGTCCTCGATATGGAAGATAAAGTAATATCGTAGTTAGCTGTCAGCTTGCCTGTAAAACCAATCTTATAATAGGTGCTATCACTTGTATCTGTTACCGTCCAGGTGAAATCATCAATTCTACCGTTGATAAATACCTTTTGTCCTTCTGCGTCGTAGTTTATAGTTAAATTGTATATGGTATATGTCCAACTATCGCCAACCTCCCATTCAGGTACATTATCATCAAGAGAAGTTGTTTTAGAGATTGGTTGATCATTCTGTGTAGCAATTGATATCCCACTGACCAGAAGAAGTAGACATACAATAATCCCAAAGATGGTACCTCTCATATGATTCCCCTTGTATTCTTAATTATATTAATCTGTATTTAAATCTATCTCATGCGATGGGTTTATTGAGGGAAAAAGAGAACGGATAGGGAAAAATTAAGGAAATGAAGGTCATAGGGAACAGATTACATTGGAGCGATAATTGGTCTGACGGGGTTATCGGTTGGATTCGTATAATCCCATAATCCGCATGATTTTCTGTATCAAGGTTCTGTCTACCGTCAAGCTGGAAGATTTCCGAGGAAATGGCATATCCTCCTTCAAAAATATTTGTTGTTCTGTTTTTTTTTGTACGTCGAATCAGAAGACAAACTCTTTGAGTTTTTTTGCTTCAGGGTTGAAGATGCGTTGTTTTCTTACCCAAAACAACGTTTCCTGAAGGTTAATCTTTGCGATATGTCCTTCGTAGGTTGCGTTGAGTATTTCACAGAATTTTTTTGCATGTTGAATGCCTTGTGCAGTAAAAGTAATGATCCAGTCGTACTCGCCGTGAACGTAAAAACTGCTTTCAATACTGATTCCTTGCGATGAAACGAGTTCTTGGAGTTTTGTTGATGCTGCGGAATTTGTCGTTGCTTCATCAAGTGGCTTGGTTGTTTTTTTGATGAGTGCGACGAAGTGTTTTCGGTCTTGTTTTTCGTCGTCTACGATCGCGGTGTATCCCCAGATAATGTGTTCAGCTTCAAGTCGTTTGATGCTTCGCCATACTTTTTGTCTGGAGAATTTGCAGTGTCTTGCGATGGTGTCGATGCTTTCGTTTGCGTTTTTTTGGAGCTCTGTGAGTATTTGCTTTTCGTCTTCTGCGATTTGTTTTTTACTCCGTTTTGGCATAATGGTAAAGGTAATTTCTTTTATTTAAATCGTTGCTTTAGTTGTCCTCAACGATTGTAAGGTACTGGTTTTTTCGAATTTTGTACAATTAAATATCAATATTAGAAAAAATAAAATAATTCGATGTAGGGATATAAAAAAATTTTTAACGCGCGAAAATTTTGAGACGAATAGTAGTTTCGTAGATGTTCCTCAAGGAGAGGATATCAAATCCATCCATTGCCTACCCTGTTCTCTTTCCCCTGTTCTTTTATTATATGAGATTTTTTCTCTCATTTCTTCTATAAGCAAAAAATGTGACGTTCCATAATGTTTATATCCTAAAACGCATAATATTAACGAAGATGACAAAGCAGAACAACCGAAAAAAAGAACTAGATTCTCAGAGAACCGAATGGCGAAAAACCCATCGGACACTCAACGGTAGAATCATCCTGTACCCAGACAAACCACCTGAACATATTAATGCGAGAGGCAGCAAGGTGTATAACTGGTTCTGGGGAAAGATCCTCCGTGAAACCAAACCGCAGGAGATCCCTGCCATTATTTCTGGCTTACAAGATGCCATTAAAGCAGAGAAAGAACCAAGAAAGATACAAGTGTTGCGAACCATGATCGGGATGGCGGAGGACGCGTATCAATTCAAGCAACTCGAGGACATCAAGGACTGCGACACATAACTGCAATTAGAAAAAAAACCGGTCTATAATTCAGAAGACGGGGTCATCTATCGGAATGGGACCATCTATACCACTGATTATAACGAAGATGAAAGTGAGATCCTCCTTCGAGATATCGAAGGTATTATTATTGATGTTCTCTCCTCTGAAGATAAGGCAGTAAAACCCCTACAAAAAACGGTCAGGAACAACGTGTATAAAGATTGGAATTATATGGAGAAAAGCTAAATTCGCCAACATATAATATAATGAAGTAAGGTCTTAGGAATATATTTTTTATGTTTTTTTGAGAGTGATTAAAAATCTTGTTAAAGTGCTCCAGGGGTTCAAATCCCTTCCCCTGCACTAAATTACATGTAAAATTTAAATACTCGTATAATTATATATAGTAGTGATGATAAAAAATAAAGCGAATCACGAGTCCAGAGACGAGAGAGTTGTTAATGTTTATTTGCCTACTGTAGCCATGCGAGAGGAATGGAAAGAATTGGCTAAAAAAACAGGCATACCTTTTTCAAAATTTGTTATCGAACACGTCAAGAATTCACTTCAGAAAGAGCAAAACAGGGAGACATTTGCATCCCGAGCGGAAATACTTGATAATCTGAAAAAAGCACAGGAAGAAAATATTGAACTGAACAAGAAAATCAAGATGTATGAAAGCCTGGTGTTCCGCTTGGAAGAAGAGAACAGAGGCTATCGCATAACGCCCTTTCTGAATGAAGATTTTTCTGGCGACAGGGAATATGAGCCGAATTTGATAAAACTATTCCAGAGCCGTTTAGAAGTGCGGAAGGAAGAGATTTTTGCTTTGCTCGAAATCAATATGCAGGACGTCGACAAAGTGAAGGCGATAAAAAAACAAATCGAGATTCTGGAGCGTTACGGTCTGCTCAAAGACATCGGGGGCAAATGGCGATGGAAGGGATAAACGATAAATCATTGATAGAAACATTCAGCCTGGAATTATACCGCAAGCAATTAAGCCCTCATACTATTGAAGGTTATATTTCCTCTTTGAATCTTTTTTTACAGTTTATACAGAAAAATAAATATTCGCTCCTAACAGTGGACATAGATATTTTTTCCAGATATATCTCATATTTGCAGGATAATGAAATAAACCAAAAAACAATCAAAAACCGCTTTTCGGCGTATGCTCTATTCTATAGTTACCTCGTGTTCAAACAAATGCTTGAAAAAAATATTGTGAAAGATGTAATAAAATGGTATATGCCAACCTATAAACATAACGGTAACAATGTGGGCGGAAGAAAACTGGTCTCTGTTAAAGAAATGGCTTATTTTATTGATATAATCGCCGACATACGAGATAAAGCAATAGCCGTTTTATTCGCAAAGACAGGAATTCGTCGACGAGAACTGGTTGCTATTGATTTAGAAGATATACACTGGGACAATATGAGCATCATACTGAAACCAACCCATAAGCGAAGCAACCGAACAGTGTTCTTTGATTATGAATGCGGTCTTGTGTTAAGGCAGTGGCTTCAGAAGCGTGAGCATCATGCTGACCCTGAAAACAAAGCATTGTTTGTATCGTATACGAATAGGAAGAAACGATTGAACAGAAATGGAGTCGCCTATATCTTCGTTAAATGGGCGACGTTAGCAGGACTGCATAACCCAATGTCTAAAAAACTTGAGGACCAGTTCACTCCGCATTGTTGCCGTCATTGGAATACCACGAATGTAAGAAGGGCTGGAATGCCTCGGGAATACGTCAAATGGCTACGAGGAGACGCTATCACCGATGCCTTGGACATCTACTATCACATTGACCCTGAAGACGTGAGGAAGAGTTACATTGCATGCATTCCGAAACTGGGGATAAACTAAAGAGTTATTAACTTCCTCCTCTCTTTTGAACTTCATTCAACAACATGCGTGCATTAATCAATTGAAACTGTTGGGTTTTCCTAACATCATCCTCTTTTGATTTTTTTAAATCAGACTTTATTTTTAATCTTGGTTGAAAGACACCAAAAGATGATAACCATTTCCCTTCGAATGGATATAGTTTAACAAGTTGCTTGGTCATTTCATATGCAGTATCAACTAAAATATTGTGAGCGGGAGTCTTTTTTTTATGATATAATTTTAGGTAAACCTCCACGAGAGCATCTACAAATTTTTTTGATGGTTGATTGCCATTAAAAACGGTAACTGCATCTGAAGCCGTTTCCATCAAAAAGGAATAGATTGCAATTCTGTTCTCCTGTTCCAAATACTCCATTTTACCAAGATTTTTTTCAATGATTTCTATGCACCATCTGTGTCCTAACGAATTTGTAATATCATGTATTTTACCTAATGCATCGTGTGCTATTTCCATCTGCTCCAATATTTTTTGGCGTTCTCTTTCAGGTAACTTATCGATGTTTATACCATACAGAACAGTTCCACGCATGAAATCGATGTATTGGCTATCTTTTTCGTTCTCATCATGATAGCCAAAGTCGTGTTCGTTCGGGGTCGGATTATAAAATGTTATTCGGTTCATAGGAGTTTTGTTTATGAAGTTTTGATTTAATGTTCTGATTGGCTGATAACACCAATAATCATTGAGAAAATAGGGTTGACCTGCAGTCTGTTGTTTTAATAATCCTTCTTTTTTCATTTGTTGAAGGTGTTTTTTCTTTTGCAGAATATTTTTTCTATCTTTTTTGCTCGTTTTTTTTGTGATGTGTTTATTGTCTGGTTTTTGTATCAGCAAATCTTCCCTAACCATCTGTTGCAATCGATTTTTGAGCATGTCTCGCAGTTTAAGTTTGTATTTATTAATTTCTTCCTGTTTTTGGTTATCGTTAAGGTCCTGATGCGTTTCCATCAGTTGTTCTTTTATTCTTTTTTTTGTTTGGAGATAATACCCTGATTCAAAAATCATATCGAGAATATCGCTGAAATATAATCCTTTTTTCAGTCCTTTTATGAGATAACAGTTCAGAATTGCTTCGACTTCTGCGTTCCTCAATAGATAATTTTTATCAAATCTATGTCGTGGCATTAATATATAGTTATCTGCCACGAATATTTATATATTTTTGATAACAGAATGATACCACATGAAACGAATGTTGATTTCTCTCACCGAACGGCAAATCGCTTTTCTTGAAGAGGAGAAAAGAGCGACAGGTCTCCCGTTTGCATCGATTGTAAGAAATTCATTAGAGCAACATTTCAGACAAAGCAACGATGATTTTAATGATGACAAAGTCAAACCAGTATTGAATGGAGAAAGATTGGGATGATTAAAAGCAACCATGAGCACATTGGAGACGTCGTAAAAGTCATCGATGAAGGAGGCTACATCAAAGTTGTTTTTTCGATACAGACTGCCCTGGAGTTGCCAACCGATGCGATTCCGAAAGAGGTTTTACAAGACCTGGTGGGGAAGCGTATCGGAGTTATTTGCATCGCTGGAAAATACTATTTGAGAATTATTTCTCCAGATGTTAAAACTAATAAAATAATAAAAAAAGGTGTAAAAAATGAACTTAACAAAAGAAAGCAAAACGCAGTCTCAAAAACAGCATGATTTCAACCCGAGAATAGTCGTTGGTATCGTTGGCTCTACGGATTTTAATACAATGCAAACCCTGAAGGATTTTTTTGATACGCTCGAAGGTTTTCGTTTAATCTATATAAAAACATCTGGGAATCCGATTTATTTGACGGATAAGAAGCCGTCAAAGGAGAACAATAGGAGGGACGGTTGATGTTTTATGGTAAGAGTTCCTCATGTAATAATTTCTTATATCTTTTATTAATTTCTTATATACAGTTATTAGATTTTGGATATTCAAAATCAATTTCTGATATACGAAATTATGGTGTTCTTTATGGGTCACAATATCAAACTGAACCATATACCCAGAATCATAAGATAGGAGAAACCTGGGAACACAAATTTAATGATTTTTTCCAAGGATGGAAGTATATAGGTGTAAAGCCAGAGTATAATATATTATATAATATAATATATTTTATTATTTCAAGGGTAAGGGGTATACTATTTTTTAGTATCGCAATCATTTTTCTTGTAAGCGAAAGACCAGGCAGACCAAAAAGAAAATATCCAACAACAGCGAAATTTTTCCATATCCGCAAGGACCTGGCAGAAAAACTGGAGGCGGATGCTAAAATCGCAAACGCCCTTCAATCAAATATCATCAACATCGCATTGGAACGCTACTATGATTTCTCTGCTCAATCAGACCAACAGTTGGTTAAAAGAAAAGAAGAAATCGAGCGGGAACTGAATAACATCAACAACACTTTATTTGATAGAGTGAAAAAAACAAGACACGACCAGGAGCGGAAAGAAAAAGAGGACAAGGCTTTGCTTGAACTTTTCAAACGGTTTTGTTTAATGCTCGGCAACGTCGCCGATAGCAATAATATTCCGCCTTTGACTAATCTCAATAAGACGTATGGAGTAAACCTCTCTGCGGAGATATTTCAGCATATCTGCTCTGAATACAAGAAGGGAAGCCTCACTATCGAAGATTTTAAGAAATTGAGGCAGGGGGAGGCGATATAAATGCAAAATGATGAGCAGAAAGATGGAGTAAACCCTGGGCAAACTCGCCTCCCTTCGGATGAACCAGTGATTGATAGAGCAACGGAAATCGATGAGGTCTGCCGTCTTATCCCTAATTCTGATGTGAGGCTGTGTGCTCGACATGTTTTCGAATTGGCAGATAAGCGTTCTGATAGGAAGTTATCGAAGGTCGATGTCCTTCGGTTGATACAGTTTTGGACGGGGAAGAATCGTCGCCCTACCCTGAACAGTATCCTGGAGGGGATGAAGATGTATAGGATTTGTGTAGGGTGTGAATGCGGGCATTCTCTGATTATTAATGAGCCGAGTGTGGTGAAAGAATTCCTTTTGGGTGTGAGGTCGGAGAGACGGGAGAAACAACATGGGTGATGTATTATGAACGAAGAAGAAAAAAATATGACGGTTGAAAAAATAATATTGGAAATAGCGATAATTAAAGAAGGGGGTTTAGCCTCTTTCTTCGAGTATGGTGATGACCTGCGTGTGGGATGGATAGTTTCCAAGAGGTTGAGGAAACTCCTTATTAAGGAAATGAAGCAACAATTGTATGGAGATTATTTAGACCCAGTAATTAAGGAAACCATTGAAACGTTCTGCTCATGTGATTCACTGAAAAGCAAGTTAACACGACATCGAAGGTGAAACCATGACTCATATTAGATTGATAGATGCGTTCCAGGAAATAAATTCATCATATGGTGATGTCTGCAAAGATTGCGATTGTTTTTGCTGTATCGGACGAGATGAATACGATAGTCCTTCTGTCATGCCAGAAGATGTGCAAAGACTTGCTGATTATCTGCATATAAGGAAAGATGCATTTATAAAAAAATATGTTCTTCCGTTAGGAACACTTGTTGGGAGCAAACGGGTATATCCCAGTCTCAAACATCCATGCCCTTTCTATAGGAATCATCGTTGCTCTCTCTATCCTGTGCGTCCACTGATTTGCCGTATTTTTCCTTTTAATGCTCATCCAGATGGCATTATGCTTGATGGGATGCCGAGATGCAAATTAGCCTGCCTCATAGAACGTGATTATAACACTATGTTCAATCGTCATGTGACAGAAATTATTAATTCTCCTGAATTAATCGAAGCGAACAATGAGCGAGCGAAACATGGTCTTCTGCCACTTAAAAAAGAAGACACGTATTATTTTTTAATTCCTACAGATAATTTCGTAAGATTCTATGAATGGAGAATGAAGAAGGTGAAGAAATGAGCGAATTGTGCGTCGCATGGTATCTGTGCGATAAGGTGAAGGGCACCGCCAGCCAATCGTTGTATGTGATTGGAAGGATTTTTCTTTGGGAGTATAAGAAAAATAATTTCGAGTCGGTGAAGGATAAAGAGACGTTCACTGAAAATGATATCATTCCTGTCTTCAATATGATGAAGGCTCTTGGGGTTGTCAGTGATGAAGAGGCTGTAATGAGGTTGTTGAATCTCTTGCCTGGGACCTTGTTCTGGTCTGAATGGAGATATGGGTGGGGAAATGAAGCGAACCAGGAGGACCTTATCGTTGATTCTCAACTCAAGACGATGAGCCTCGAACAAGTCGTCGCGGTCGGAAGGGTCGATGACATCAAAAACAAAAAGAAGGTGAAGGAATGAGCAAGACAGACCCCGTCATCGTCACGCTCTATCGTGAATGGGATGATGCTGACCCTGACCATACGATGACATATCATATGGAGATGAGTGGCAACCTACACGATGTCCCATCACGGTTTATTAAAAGGTCGTTCAAGAACTATTTCTTCTATCGGAGACATATCTCACGATTCGCAGAGAGCGATGCGGTGAGACTATGAAATGGGGAAGCGAGCGTAACAGAAGAGTGTTCAATGTCCTGGATGCAAACGAATGGATAAAAAAGGGTAACTTTTATTTGAATGAATTCAAGGTCTTCGTATTGAAAAACAGGATTTTTTTCCCAGAGATAACAAAAAAGGATAGGATGTTCACGGTGCATTGTTGGGCTGGAAAAGATTTTCTCTTGCAAGACACCGAGTTCATGTTACCGATTATGGCTTTGAAACATACAATGAATGGTCGGATGATTGACTGGTGTATCATCATGGAAGAAAGAGATACTTATAGCATCATGAAAGAATGTGACACTTTCAAGAAAATGAAACAATATTTGATAGCACGTGGATTTGGTGTCTCTGTTGATTTCGTCCCATCGAAGGAGCATCCGTTTCCAACAATATATGATGGTTTGATTGAGTTGCAAATGCATGGTCGTTGGATGCCGTTATCTTATGTCGTAGCGTTAAGATTATAGGAGTAACGGTTAACAATGACCAACGAACTTGGTTTGAGCAAGCGTCAAAAAGCAATCCTCGAAATCATTCAGAAACAGGGGCATCTCTGCTTCACCGATGAGGGAGAAGAACTGCGGGCGATGTCCTATGGTAGAGTCCGCAGGCTTATGATGAAACGCTATCATGTCATCCGACGCAATCTCTACCGCTTCGAGGAATTTACAATCACTGGAACACGGAAGAAATCGTTCAATGCTTCGTTTCCACGGTCAGTAAAGCGACTGCTCGCACGAGAACTGCTATTCATCATCTGGAACAAACACACGAAAGAACTCACAATCAAAACAGGGAAAATCGTCAAAGACATCGATGAGAGAAGAAACCTGATAGACCCTGATTGGAAGAAGTATAAAAAAGATTTTGAGAAAACCGTTGCTCCTAATTAGACCATGATGGAGCATCCATTTAGGAGGAACGGTTATCGTGGACTCATTTTTTCTATAGTCACTGATAAACCTTACTCCTAATAGCAATTGAAAACACAAGCGAAGAAGTCGTGTTAACATGACAAAGTTGTGTGTCTATGCTCAATTATTAACCTCCTGTTAGGAAATCAGATTATTTCGTTAATTTCAGTTGTTTCATCAGGTCCTCGATTTTTTGACTGCGGATTTTGCATTCAAAGACAAGGTCGACCATTTCTTTTAATAAATTTTCAACTACTTTCATATCATATTCCATAATTACAACCTCGCATTATAGAGAAAATCAACATTTAAAACAGAGCAGGCTATTCTTTCCCGCATGTCAATCTATTCGCATTCCCGTTTAAGTTGCTTTGAACAGTGCCCCCAGAAATACAAACTTAATTACATCGAAAAGGTGGAAACAGAGAGTGAAGGAAGTGTTGAAGCATTTCTTGGTAGCAGAGTTCACGAAACGTTGGAGAAACTCTACCGTGATTTACAGCATCAGAAACATGATTCTCTTGAAGATTTACTGCAATATCTCCAAAACGAATGGGAAAAAAACTGGAATGATGAGATAGTAATCGTCAATGAAGAATACACCCAAGAGAACTATCTGAAAATGGGTGAGAAGTTTATCGCTGATTATTACAAGAAATATCATCCGTTCGACCAGGGAAAAACACTCGCATTGGAGGAACTGATACGCATTAACTTGGATGAATCAGGGAATCATAAGTTGCAGGGGTATATCGATAGGCTTTCTGAAAGTAAGGACGGGCATTACGAAATCCACGATTATAAAACATCATCACGTCTTCCACTGCCTGATTATATACGCCAGGACAGGCAGTTGGCACTCTACGCAATCGGGGTGAAGGACAAGTATCCAGATGTTCAACATATTCGTCTGGTGTGGCATTTCCTTGCCTTTGACAAGGAAATAGACTCTGCCCGAACAGATGAAGAACTGGATAAATTGAAACAGGACACTATCCAATTGATAGATGCCATTGAAAGCGAAGAAGAATTTACTGCAAATCCCTCTTATCTCTGCGGATGGTGCGAGTTTAAACCAGCATGCAGGCAGTGGTCCCATTTATCCAAACTGGAAAAAAAACCAGTTAATGAATACTTCAATGACCCTGGTGTTCAACTTGTGAATAAATATGCTGAATTAAAAAATAAACAGAAGCAAATTGATGCGGAATTAGAGACTGAAATTGAAAAACTTGAGGAGGCTATTCAACATTTTGCAGAGAAGGAAAACATTGATGTTGTTTTTGGTTCCAGTAATAAAGTAAAGATTTCTATAAGTGAGCGATATGGTTTCCCACAGAAGAATAGTAAAGAATGGAAGGAGTTAGAGCAGTTCCTTCGTAAAAATGGGAAATGGGATGATGTTATTCAGATTGACACTTACGCAATAAAAAAAGTCATTCAAGAGAAAACCTGGGATAGTCAATTAATGGATGCGTTAAAGAAATATGTTCAAGTAGAAGAATCGAAGAGATTGTATATGAGTAAAATTAAACACGAATAGGTTCAATTTTTTCAAATAATTTGTCCAAGAATTTCGGTCCATCTTCAAGGAATAGAATATTTCTTTCAGCGAGTGATTCCTTTGATTCGTCCCAATTTAATGTAGCATAGTTGGTGATTGAAAGGATAAATGCATTTAGTGTAATCTTGAGGGAAGATTTCTTTTTTAAATCCTCTTCAATATTTTTAATGTCTTTTGGAAGATTGAATTTTTCATCATCTTTTTTTACCATTGCCAAACCTTTCGGGTCAATGAAAGTGATAGTTTGACTTTCTCCTTTGATTGTCCAGAGAATAAAATCAGGGTAGAAATTCTTGGTTTCAAAGAAACCTATCCCCTTTCTTGAAGGGTTTCTTAAAAGATAGAGTTCATCAAATTTCAGATTTTTACTATTATCGTCAAGATATTTTTCTAATTGTTGTATGAATTCTCGTTCACTATCAACAAGATTAACTGGACTAATTTTAATGAATTCTAAATCTTTGATTTTCGTGCTTTTGTAAATCAATGGTTTGAATAAATGAATTTTCATTGCAAAGAAATCGAGGATTTTATTCTGACCATAGGAGAATGTCGAATTTTCTCCATATATTGTGTCTTTGTCTTGTGAGTTGATTCGTATATACATTTTTAGTTTATTAGTGAAATCTTTTATGTCTCTTATTAGGGTTTCAGCATTTGCATTGATGGTGAACACATATTCTTTTGGTATTAATGATTCGTCTTCTTGTCCGATTGTTTCATACCTTAAATTCTTTTGATACCATTGGTATTTTTCATGGTTAAAAATCTTATCGATGTATGTCTTGAGAAGTTGAACGACATATTCTTGAATTTTTTCTATTTTGATTAGTTCTTCGGATTTGTTTAGTTGAAGCATTTCTTTCTTACACAGGATTGCATATTTTTTTGATGAAAGTAGAAGTCGTAAGGATTTTTTTGTGAAGTAGATATTACTATACTTCTTCAAATTCTTATACTTCAGTATTTCAATATAGACTTCATCAAAATTAATGAGTTCTAATATATCATTTTCAATGGTATTTTCTTTAACTGGTGAGGTAGAGTCCACTTGTTTAAATTCTTGGCGTGATTCAAGTATATCTATTTTTGAACTCAAATCTACCCGTATAGTGGGGATTTTTTGGTCAAATGATACTATTTGAACTGAACTCACAAAATCACTTGTTTCTTCTGCACTTCTTGGGACATAGAGTGCTTTTACGGGTAAAGTTGGTTTGATTTTCAGGATAACTTTCTCATATTCTTCTATGCCTTCTTCTTTTAAAGTTTCTCTAAAGGTGGTCATATAATTTGCATTTAATCCAAAGATGTTCAAGGTTTCAAGAATTGTCATATTATTCGGGATTTTGGTATCGGCTGGAATTAGGTTTTCATATTCTAAAGCATAACTCCTCTTGAGATATTGTTCGTATCCTCGTAATCGGACGCCTCTGCCAAACAATTGTATGATTTGCACTCCTTCTTTTTTACCAATATTTAAAAGTCCCATTGATGAGACTCGATAAGAATTCCAGCCTTCGATAAATTTTTTAGAGCCAATCAAGAAGTTGATTGGAGAATTGGTTTTTTCAATTTTATGGAAGAGTGATTGCTCAAAATTAGATTTTTGTCCTATTTGAAAATATGTAGATTCATAATCTTCTATTAGTTTTAAAAAAGTATCTACATCTCCAATGTTAATAACACCAAAATATTCGGAATCAAATCGTAATCCAATTTCTCCTTCAGCATTTTTTAATTCTATAAATTGCATTGTTTTTGAGGTTTTAATATGGAATAAATCCTTTAGTATATTCTCATAAATTTCATCTAATTTTTTTGGATTGGTTCTTATTATATCTCTGATATATGGAAACTTTGAACTAAAGATGGGTTGGTCATTATCGTCTACCAGACTGTATTTTTCTGTAAGAATATTCTTGACTAATTTTTGAAATTTATCTTTTTCATTGACAAATCTTGCAAGGAATATGACTACTTGTAAAACATCAGATTCATTTTTCTTTCCACTAACGCTACTACCAACAAATATCATTAAAGGATTCTCAAGATTAAAAGGTTTTATCTGTTTTGAAAAATTTCTGAAATAGATTTTTTGTTCGTATAACGAGAGAAGTGCTCCCGTAAAATATTCGTCACCGTATTCATTTTTATTTTTAAGATTGAGAATATTGTAGTCTTTTCCAAAGCCGTCTTCATAGAAATATTTGTAGCGATAATCAAAAATGATGGATGATGCATATTCATTAAATGTTTCATCTTTATCGGTGATTTCACTGAAAGTTGCACTGTATTCAAATGTAAAACCGTTTAGTCCTGCGATTTCCTTTCTATTTTCTCTCCAGGTTTGTGCATCTGTGGAATGACCTTTATGTCCTTCATCAACAAAAATAATATTGTTTTCTCCAAATGCTTCCACAGGTATGGTTTTTCCATCTTGACTGGCGACTTCTTTTTTAATTTTGGTTATTTCAATAACTTTGATAGGATTCTCAAGAGACCAATCATCAAGAGTTTTCTGTGCCTCGAACCGTTTATACTCAATACTGCTTAAGTCTAATTCATTCAAGTGTTGGGTTGTTAACCCTTCATTGGGTGTTATGAGGAGAAAATTATCATATTTTTTATTGTTGTATTTTTGAACCTGTAAAAAATTAATGTGCATCATTAATGTTTTTCCGCTTCCTGTTGCTGACCAGAACGCAAGTTTTTGCATATATTTTTCATTGGGGTAGGGATAAGTGTATACTCCTGTTTTGTTTTCTTTTATATTTAAATTTAAAACGAATTTAGTTAATTCTGCATAAAAGGTATCATATTCATTGTAGAATTTGTCAAGATAGATTTCTGTAAATAAAATAGCAAGATATTGAAAATATTTCAGGACGATTGGAGGGTCTCTTTTTTGGTTAATTTTGTTGAGATATTCTTGGATGTTTTCATCATATTGATTTAATTTTTGTCTGAAGCCTTCGGAGATTTTTAACGTTTGTAATGTTTCTGTAAAATAGAATTTTTTATTTTGATTTATTCCTTCATTAACTGATTTAAGTAATCCTCTGAAATCATCCAAATTTTTAAAATTAAATAAAGACGAAAGATATTTATTTAGAATGAGATAATTTTGAAGTTTTTTTTGAACCTTTGTCATTCTGATTCCTTTTTGAAATGAATATCGAAATATTCACTATCCATGTATCTTCCAGAAATCGACATATGATTTTCATAAATGATTGGGGGTTTCAATTGTTTGATATTTTCTAATAATAAAACTTGGAGTTTTTTATTTTCTCTTCCTTTAGAATATTTTTTAAGATGTGCTATATCTCCCATCATCTTATTAGAATATTTTTCAATAATTTCTTGTGCTGTTTCATAAAATATTTTTTTAATATTTGCCAATCCAACAATTTTTCGAGTTCCACCTGATTCGTAAATAAATAAATTCATACCTTCAGTCAAATATATTTTTGTCTTTTTTGTTGGTATAGTTCCAATATATTTATAAAAAATGTTTTTATCTTTTAATAGAATATCTTCTGTTAAATTCTTTGGTAATGGATATATTATTCCTTTAATATTTCGTCCTATCATAATCACACCTTGAACAAATTTTTCTTAAATATTTCGTCTATAGATTTAGCATCTTCAATTAGTGAATTACCATTAACGAAAATCTCATCAAATTCTTCTGTAAGAATCTCTTTTTTAATAAATTCTTTATCTCTTTTAGCATCAAAATAATTTTTATTGATATTTCTCCAAATAACAATTACATCTTTTTCATTGTGATTGCCTTTGACAATTACATAATTCATTGAATTATCTGATTTCTTTTTATAAGATTTAACATGAATTCCATAAATGTAATTGAAAGTTTCTATAAGGTCGATATTACATTCAGATATTTCATTATCATTAATAATTTTGAGTTTGTAATCAAATGGATTATTAAGGGCATCAAGATTTAAAAAAACACTATTTTCTCTTGTTTCAAATTCGAGCATATATTTAATCCTATAATCCTTTGACTCTTTTGCAAGCATGGGTGCTTCCTTAAAATTGATATTATTTAATGAATCTTCATATTGTTCAAGACTCTGATACTTAATAATTTGCTTTTTCGAGCCATTGTTATCCTTCGGTTTTCCTTCATCCCAATTATTTGAATAAATTACCTTGAGAATTCTTGGTTTAAGAACTGTATCAAAATATTTTTCCATTTCTACAAGAATAAATTTAGTGTCACCTTGATTTTCTTTATTTAAATTCAGGACACCATGACCTGTAGTTCCAGAACCAGCAAAAAAATCAATAATAACTGCAGAGTTATTTAAAATAGTCCCGTTTATAATTTCTTCGTATAATGAGACAGGATGACAATAATCAAATTCCAGTCCCAATTTTTCTATATCGTTTTTCCCTTTTCTTGCATTGTATATTACTGAAGAAATTGGTCTTCGTGAATCTTTAGTAAGATATATTTTTTTTAACGGTTGAACAGTTTCATCAATTCCAAATACAATTTCATTTCGCTCCAGTAATTCCTTCATTTTTTCAGGTGTTCTTGACCATCCTCTTGATGGGACAGGACAAGGTTTTTTTGTAACTGGATGAATAAGTGGAATAAAAAATTCTTTTGGCGGTTTCATAGGATTTGGCCAGGTCATAGCCACATTTCTAAAAACTCGTCCATCATCTTCTAAATAATGATATTGTTGTTCTCCTCCTGATAATTTCTTATTAGAGTTGATATACTCCCGATACTCTTCCCTTGATTTATCATTGACACCATTGTGTTTTTTAATTAGAGTTTCTGCCACTTTTAAGATTTCTTTAATATTTTCTGCTTTAGAATAAAACTGTCCATTGAATCGGGATGACCATATGATGTATTCGTGCTGAATAGCAATTCCTTTACCACCCATCATTGGATTTTTTTTATCCCAGATAACTGTGCTTAAATATGGAAACTCCATCGATTGAAATAAATTATATAAACGCTCATACTCGTTTTCATCTATATGACATAAAAGACTTCCATCTTCAGTTAATAAATTAATAGATTTATTAATGCGATTTTCCATCATACTTAACCAACTTGAATGTTGATAATTATTTTTATATGGAAAAGCACTTGAAAATGTATTATATGGAGGGTCAATATGAATGCAGTTTATTTTTCCTTTATATTTTTCACATAAAAGATTTAATGCTTGAAAGTTTTCCGATTTTATAAGAATTCCTGTAGTTTTTTTATCGAGGTCGTCAATCTCATTAAGAATTTGATATTTAAAATCAATATCATAAAATTTAGTATCAATTACAAGTGTTTTATTCTCTTTAAGAATTTCAATCATTTTTTCTTTGTTATTTTTATTATGACTCGTAATCTTTCCTTTACATTTCACAATTTCTTTTTGAATATCAAAAGAAAATAAATTTTTCCATTCTTCAATTTGTTTTTCGTTATCCAAAATTTGAGGATAATATTTTTCATCAATGTAATCTAAAGTTATACAATAATCTGTTGTTAAAACAAACTTCTTTTTCTCCCAGAGTTTTTTTTGGAACTCTTCAATTTGTGCTAAAAATTCAATTATTTTAAGAGATATTTCTTTGAATGCTTTCACTCTTTTCAAATTTATATCGAGATTTTCTTTTGTATCAATATCATCTAAATGGAGTATTTCATTTTTAATGTAAAAATCTAATTCTTGTTTTAGAAACTTTTTCAAATCTTTGTGAATAAAATAATCTGTTGTATTTTTAGTTGTATACTTATTTAGATGCCATGCAAGTTCATTCTTATCAGATTTTTCCCCGTCCAGTTTAATATGGTTTTTTTGTAAGTCGGAAAGTCCATAGATACCTATTTTTTCCTGAATTTTTTGAAGATTATACGTATTAATTTCATCCTTATCTATTCGTTTTCTATCGGTGAGTTCCTCGATTGTTTTCTCTTCTTCATCAGTTAACCCTCTATATCCAAATCCAATTCGAACAATCTTACCATGTGAATCATAATCTGCATCGTGGAAAATGAAAAACTTATCCTCGGGGTCTTTAATGTTATTCTTCTCTACATCAACCTCTTCGCTTACTATTTCAAAATTAACCTTTATAGCACCCGTTTTAAATGAATAATTTTTAAAAATCTCTGTTGTTTTTATATAATATTGGTCATTGTTTGCCCAGTGCAGATATACTTCTGCTCCATTGTAGGGAATGGCATATTTAGGGTCTTTTGAATAACGTCTTTTTGAAATAAAATCTCCCCTATCATAATATCTTGAAAAAAAGTTTATAATATCATCATAAATTTCTTCTTCTATATCTGTCTCTTTCTCTGCTTTTTGAAGTTCTTTCTCTTTATCACAATACTCTTTCATTTTTGGAGTTTCAGTATATTTTTTCTTTGCTTCTTGAATATCACATCCAAAAGATGTTTCTATTTCTTTTTTAAGGATTTCAATATTTTTTTGTAATTCCGTGTTATCTTCAACTGTCTTAATCTTCTCCTTTATAATATCAAAAAGTTCTTTATCAATAAATTCTCCAATTTCTTTCTTCTTGATATTGATAATTCGATATATACCAAAGTCGAGGTCATTATTCTCAAATTGAAACAAATCCTTGAGCACCAGTTTTAATTTCTCAATCCGCTCTTCAATTGGCATTATGTGCCTCCTCCTCTAATTTATTGCAAATGACGTAAAACTCACATTTACCCGCTTTTGATTCACAAAACGGTCCATGCCAGTTACGCCTAAATTCCTTTCTTTTAATTGAATTTGAAATCGAAGATACCAGTTTCTTTGTATCCTCTAACTCTTTTTCAGTATTTGTAAACTTTGTTTGAGTATTATCTTTAAAGGTATACGCACTAATCCTCTTAATTCCCCCAGGATACTTATTGTTTAATGCCATATTGTAAATTCGGAGTTGTATATCAACATTCATTTTACTTAACCCTTCTTTATACCTTGATTTATAATCAATAATCTCCAACTCATCAGCCTTGTTTTTTATTACCAAATCCGCTTGACCATTAACAACCAGATTTGCGTTGATATAAGAAAATGGTAACTCAACATCAACAACAGTCTTAATGAAATCAGGGATTTTCTCATAATACGTCCATATATCTGTAATAAGTTCGTCACGCCATTTCTTTCTACTATCATCGTCCTTGCAATACATATCGACTATTCCGATTATATCTTGAATGCTCACAGGTTTTCCCTCTTTAATGAGGACGTGCAATTTCTTTAACGCATTATGAACAATAGCACCATATTCTTGGTAAAAATCAATAGGCGTCTGAAAACCTAAATAATCCCGTAAGTAGAACCTAAACGGGCAATCAATATAGGCACTAACCGCAGAGTAACTTAATTTTATTTTTTCTTCAGGAGGTTTATAATGGTCTTTATCACTTAATTTTTTATCAAATTGTTCAGGTGATATGAATAAATCTTCACCGATTTCATCAATAAAAGGTGATGGTTTCGTCCCCTTACCATCGATTGTGCTAATGGCAAGTATTTTCTGTGCCCTTGAAAGACCCACATAAAACGTTCTTTGGATTTCTTCACCACGGTTAAACTCGTGCTTATCAAGCATTATCTCGGAGGGTATATCGACAATAAAATCATCCTTCTGCGGATTTCTGTTATACCGTCTATTTGTTACTCCTGCTAAAAGAACCACTGGAAACTCAAGCCCTTTTGCTTGATGAATGGTCATTAATTTTACAGCGTCAATATCTTCAAATGATGCAGAATCCTCCATCTTACTATCTGGGATACTCCCAAGATGATAAATAAGTGATTTAAACTCCTTTGAATGCGTATTCCTTTCAAATTTTAAAATCAGATTAGAAAATATTGATAAGTTACGTATCTTAATTTCTGTGGAACCATCGTTTGTCGAAAACAATGTATGAAACAATCTGTAATGATATTCTGTGGCATCTAATATTTTATAGAATAATCGCAGTTGATTAATCGGATTTCTACTCTGTTGTCTTTTTAGATTACGTAAATTAATTAATTTATTCGCATCCTTCTCCGCAATATTCAATCTTTTTAATTTATCATAATCAAATGATTCCAGAAAGTTATAGATATTTATTTTGTCATCGAGTTTATCAATGGTCTCTTTTTCTAAATTTAAAGATTCAGAGAACAATATGTTTCGGTTAAACAGCCATTTCTTCTGGTAATCATTCGGTTCATAACTGTTGATATAAAGCAAAAGAACAATCATATCTTTTATTTCATCTTGTGCGAGTAATGAACTATCTCCTTTTGTCACAAAAGGAATTTTATTTTTCTCCAACTCGTCCACAATATCTTCAGAATGAAACTTGACACTCTTGAATAAAATAGCAATATCTTCATACCGAACATTGTGTTTTTCTATTAAATTTTTTATCCATGCAACAATAGATTGTGCTTCTTCTATTGAATTTTCAGATATGAGCAATATTGGTTTAGAAAAAAGTGGATTGTTTGTGAAGATTTTTTTCTCAAATGTTCTATGTGGTTTCATAAATTTATCAAAACAATCAACAATCTCTTTATGTGACCTAAAATTCTCTTCCAATTCGAGTTTTTTAGCACCTGGATAACGTTCTAAAAATGTCCTAAAATTCTTGATAGATGCTCCTCGGAAACCATAGATACTCTGGTCTTCATCACCAACAACAGTGATTTTATAGTTTGGTTCAGTAAGTAGTTTGATGATAGCATCTTGAATGGGGTTTGTATCCTGATATTCGTCTATAAGAATGTAGTCGAACATTTGCCGAACTATCTGAAGGACAGCAGGATTGTTTAATAATAAATGATAAAATTCTCTTTGAAGTAATGAATAATCTAATTTTGTATCATTCGGATTAAGAAGATTCCCAAGATAAATTTCATAACTTCTGGCAATCGCAAGGTCGATATCAGATGCTTGATTCTTTTTAAAATATTTCACTAATCTATTTGGGTCAACATCATTTTCCGTGCATTTATTGTAGAAGTTGATAAGTTCATTTACATCTATATCTTTTGCATATTCTTTCAACCCGTAATTCCAATAACTCTTGTTGACAAAAATGAATTGGTCTAATTCATCCAACACTTCGAAGATATTACCAAAGTTGTGATACTCGGGGAAGGTCTGAAGCATCTTTTGGCAAAAGGAATGAATTGTTGAAATTTGCATATTTTCAACTTTATTACCTAAAATTTGTCGTAGACGTTCTCTGATTTCATCAGAGGCTTTTACCGTAAAAGTGGTAACTAAAATCCTATTGGGATTCAAATCTTTGTTTTGAACAAGATAAATGACTTTTTCAGTTAGAACTCTTGTTTTTCCTGTTCCAGGTCCAGCAACTATCAAAAGAGGGCTTTCTACATACTCAACAGCATTTTTTTGTTGTTCGGTTAATTCATTGTAGGACATTCTCCCCCTTCCCTTTTATCCCTAATGGCATGGTGAAATATTTTTATCAGTTATGATACAGAATTTACAATCATCACAGATTCTATCAGGATTATCTGTCTCTTCTGAACTACATATTTTACACAACATGCAAATGCAAAATGATTTAGGTGTATAAATAAACGTCCGATTTACCGCCTCATCCAATAAAAAAAGAAAAAAAACGCTGGTCTCCTCACCTATTTACCCCAACGTTTTATTCGATATTTTTCTTCGGCTTTTCCTCTGAAATCTCGAGGTCCTCGATTTTCACAAACGGAGTGCACGATAATTCAATAGTGCCTTTCGCCTCGTTTGCATTTCTCTGCTCGCAAACGAGAATCGAGGAAGGCTCCGTTTCTTTCGGTTTCTTTGCCATGGTTTTTTCCTCCTGTTTTCATTTTTGTTTGGTGGCGTTTTTTCCGCATCATTTCCATGAGGGGAGGAAGGAGTATTCCCGAGGTATTAACTATGGGTAATCCTCCAGTCATGGCAACCATGGGGAACGCCCCAATAAAAAAAGGTTTTTTCAGGTTTATAATAGTTCTTGGGGTCTGGAGGGAATTTCCCGAAAATGGGCTTCAAACGAAAAAAAAATCGTTGCTTCTTCCTTTCGATGCTATTGGACGAGTATATCGACCATGTATAAAACCCAAAAAAAAACTTCAGCCCATCACTATAGAAATGCAATTTTCCCGCCACATGAATTTATGATAAAACAAATAGCAAACTGGAAAAAATTGAAATAAACCACAGACCACCGTTTTTGAGTATAGGATTACCCTATAGCAGAGCAATTTCCTCTCCTGATGACTTTTTGATTTAGCGAATAATGAAGTTATTCATGCATCGCCTACTCCTATACCACCTGGTAGAATGCTGAAAAAATCCCTGACCGTCTGTCCATCCATGAATTTTAGCATTTTACAAAAAAATATTTGAAATGGCGTATACGACAAAACGTATACTTGCGATACATACATATCGTAAGCACAAACCTAATCCCCCTCCTGGTTTTTCTCCATATCCTGATAATAGCCTTCGGCTTTACCCGAAATAAAAGCGAGTTATCCAGAGTGTTCTTGGGTAGGGTTTTATTATCTCCGTTACCGTTTGACTTTGAAATCGATGGATACCTCCAGCACTGACCTTGTTTCCCCCTCGCCATCGGACCGCTTTTTTTCTGGCTCGAACATGCACAATAAACCACTCATGGCAGTTCATGGGAAAAAAAGAGGTTTCTATAGATGTAGCCTGAACATTAAAATTGTTTTATGGGTGGAAAGAAGATATTCAGTGGCAAAAAAAAGATGTTTCTATAGATGTAGCCTGAAGATTAAAACCGTTTTGTAGTAACGTTAAGAAAAACCACTCGCCATCCCTATACCAGCGTAACATTTTTTAAGAAAGGTGAAGAGACACTACTATCTCCCCTGGGATTTCACGTCCATGGACGAGCAGGGGGGCTCTACGACGCTTGTTGAAGGGCACCGACACCCAGGGGTTATCAGGTTACTCATTTCGTTACAAAGGTCGATAGTGAGCCGTTAACAAGTCAGATGTCCATTGACCGATGGTCATTACCTGTTTAACGATATAAACCAGCGACAGATGTCCAAGCGAGTTCTTCAGAGAGTTCTTGAGTGTTCACGTGAGAGTTCATGCGAGAGTCCACAAATAATATAAATTTGTTCAATTCTTATAAACGTATAAAGGAGGTAGCATATGGAAACAAACAAACAAAAAATTATGAATTTTTTATATCAAGGAAACGACGAGGAATATGGATACTGTGATGATTGCCTTTCAAATAGATTACTCATTGAACCAAGACAAACTACGAATAGAATGTGCCGTGAATTAGAAACAGAAAGGAAAATATCGAGGATTCAATCAACTTGTCATATCTGTAAGAACCTCAAAATATCGAATTTTATAAATACAGATGTTCCTGTAAAAAATAAAAATTCTATCAATATAGTTCAGACTACCTCACTTGCTCCACCTGCTCCAGGTGATAAATGGAGTTATGAAAATGAATGGTTCGAAGAAACGAACATATCCCGTAAGATACGAGATTATCTGAAAGCAACAGGTCACGAAATCATCAGATTTAACGATGACAAGAGACAAAAAGGACACGATATTGAGGTAATTAAGAATGACATTAAAACAATCATTGAAGTTAAAGGGTTTCCATCAAAATATTACGTAGGAACTGAAAAACAAGGCAAGAAAAAACCGACACATCCGAATCTACAAGCAAAACACTGGTTTTCTGAAGCATTGCTATCGTTATTATTGGCAAAATGTGAGGCTTGGGGCGAGGTTACCATAGCAATGGGTCTCCCCCGATTTCAGAAATATGAAGAACTTTGTTCGAAGATATTACCTTTGAGGGAAAAACTCGGTATCAAAATTTATTTTGTTGATGAATCAGGGAATGTAGAGGCTATTTGATATTATCGAGAACTATCCTAATTCAAGAAAACATATACTATGTATTCACATGATAAAAGTAATTTGGAAGGTAACAGGACAGTAATCCAACAGTTGGATTGGTATCCAGTTCAGGCAGATTTTCCTTAACGGGACATCGTTTCCCTGGGTAATGACCATCTCCCTGGGAGATGGTATCTTATAGGTTGTGGCAGATTTGCCTTAACCTTTGGTAAAGGGTCTGTTACAGATATGGTCACCAGTAGTTACCCTATGGAAAACACTCAAGGAAAATCTGCCTGAAGTGTATGGGGAACAACAGATAGGGTCATGAATCATGACCATGGAGAGAAGCAACAGGATAGTAATCAGACTGTCTGATTGGTAAAGGAGAGAAATATTTTAACATCGCATAATTAATGAAAACTTCAATCGTTATCCGTTTCAAGGTTTTCAAAGAGATATTTTTCTTTAATCTTGACAAAGCCAATATGGTTTTGATAATTCAGAAACACGATGAAATCCCCCCGCTCGATATTCAATGTATTTCTCAACTCTTTTGGTATGGTCAGCCTATTTTTCGTGGCAACGGGCACTATCGCCATTATTCTTTTTTTATTTTCTTTTATTTCTTTGATTGTTTCATAATTAAACATAGTTGTTTCACCAAACCAAAGGAGGATGAAACACACATAAAAACATTTACGAATAGCGTGGGGTCCTAAAAGAAGAAGTCTGGGAGGTAGTCCTATCGAGTCTGGGTCGAAGGAACTATCAACAAGACCCCACAAAATTAGTATTAATGACGTTCTATAAAAATATTATGCCTAATAAATCATTAAACATTATATACAAGGGTCTAATTTCTTCATATTAATTATAGTGAATTGAGATGATTGACAATGGATTCAAAACAACTAATTGAAAAAATTGCTAAATTCAAAGAAAATGAAATCGGACCCACTGAAGAAAATGTTAAACAAAAGATAGTTGTGCCGATACTTGAACTGTTAGGTTATTCACGAGAAGAATTAGAATTCGAATACCATATAAAATCAGGTGGCAGAATAGATATTTTTATTCAGAATGTCCCGAACGATTGTAAAATATTGATTGATACAAAAAATTATAGTGAAAACCTAAATGATTATGTTGAACAAATCAAAGGCTATACCTTTGATGAATCAGCACTTATTGCAATACTTGTAAATGGCTCCGAATTTCGTTTATATAGTCCTCTCCGAGGAATAGCATTCGAACGTTCATTACTATATTCAATAAAACGAGAAGATATATCGAAAGATGCTGTATGGACCATTCTTTCAAACCTTTTATCCAAAGACAATGTCAAGAGCAGAAAAGTATTACAAAAAATAGAAGAACGTGAAAAAGAAATAAGAGAAACACTGTTTGCTGAAGAACATCTTAAAAACGAACACGCAATCAATATCGAAAATATAGATGGTGATATTGAAACGAAGGAAGACGAAATAGAACAATTGAAGGAGAAAAGGGCTAATATAATTAAAGAAACAGATGAAAAAATAAATGCTCTATGGATTAAAATAGGATTGCCATTAGAATTATTTAAAATCCCACAAACACAATTTAACAGGATTGGAGAAATCCCAGAATATACACAAAAAGCAGGAAGAGTCCATTTTCAGGAACTTGTAAGTGCAGGTCTATTGAAAGATGGTCAAACTTTATATTTTTTCAGCACACGGACTTTTAATGATGAGCAGGCACAAGTAATCGCCTCTTCAAATAAATTGAAATACAAATCAGATAGTAAAATATACTCAATATCAGAATTAGCAAGGATTCTTCTGATAAAGCATGGAATTAAACGAGATGAACATGGCGTTGCTGGACCTAAATATTGGAAAACAGAAGAAGGAAAATTACTTAATGATTTGAATGAACAAATTAGAAGGCAAAGAGGAGATAGAAACTAACTTATTATCAATTGACTTCACTAAAATTTCTATCATCCATCATATTCTACTTTCGACATATGAAGTTCCCTCTTATGGATTATTGGATTTATTTTTTAATTGATTGAAGTTGAAAATCCACTTTGTATGTTTTTATTTCCACGTGGTCTAAATTCTTCACAGCATATTTTAAAGATTCGTCTATATCTCTGGCGATAATTATTCCTCTTACATTTTGCTCTTTTTCGGCGATATTCTCTTTTATCCAATTAATATATCTTAAAAGTTGTCCTACTGTTGCATCACTTGTTTTTCCTCGCTTTAATTCTATCACAATTAAATCGTTTTTGTCTTTGTCTGTTGCTAAAAAGTCTATACTCCATGTTCCTGCTGGGAATTGTCTCCCGTCTTGTTCATCTGTTTTATATAGTTCTAATCTTGAACCCCAATTGATTTTTGACCAATTTTGATAAATGAACTCCTCTAATTGTGATTCCAAAGCAAACTCGGTTTGACTTTCTATATCTTTAGATGTAATTATCTGTTCGACCAAACTTGTTTCTCGTTCACCAATAATTGTTTTAAAGTCTTCTTCAGTTATTTGTCTAACGCCACCTTGAAAATAAGTAAACCAAAATTCTTTATTCTCGATAAAGTTTAAATTTTGAACCAACTCTTCGACATTTTTTGGATTGTGCCAAATGTCAATTTCCTCTAATAATACTCCATAATCTGGTGTATAAAACTGTTTTCCATGCCCATATTCTTTTTTCTGGGTATCATTCAACTTAAAACAAGAAGACGCTAACGTTGCAGTTCCAGCAAATAACTTTTTAGGATTTCCAACATAATAGATTATTCTATCTCCTTTAGCAAGATTCTTGCGGTTCGGAGTTTTTTCACCAATTCCCCAAAAACTATCTCTCATTCTTTGGTTAAATATTTCTTCTGCTGTTAATATTTCTCCACCAGTTTTATGTCCCGTAACGGTGAATATCCAATAATTCATCTTTCATTCCTCCAGATTCATAGGCAAAATCGTTTTCCAGAGTTCCTTCATCATTTCCATATCAACCTTATTATCATAAAGGAATAATCAGGGTGAATTTAAAATTAAGCCTCACTGTCAAAGAGAGAAAAAACTTTCGTTTATTTAATTACAACTTTGTCTCCTTATAAGAAATTCTAATTTACGGGGGACACTTTTTTTAGCCCCCTTGGGATATTGGACCAGTTAATTAAAAGGTGGGACTATGGAAAAGGAGATTGTTCAAGCCGTAATAGCGGGTGAGGTATTATGCAACGCTTTATTCGACCTGGGCATCACCGAGAAGGACCATGTCTACATCAAACAAGAAGGAAATCACATTGTAATAGGTCGTGCTAAAACCATGACGAAGTCAGATAAAGACCCAACACCAGAATTGCTGGAATTCTATAAGAAGTATTTCCCTGGCACAAAAATAGAAGTGCATTCAAAGAAGATGCTCTTTAAGATGCTTGAGGAACTCGCCAGGTTGAGGCTTGATTTACTTGGACGACGGAAGAAATACGAATCCTTTGAGGAACTTTGCCAGAAGGAGAGCCTTGAGCCTGATGAAGGGTTGGAACTCATAGTTGAGGATTTAATCGACACTGCTATTTATCACAGTTTATTATGTCCTGAAAAGCCCTTTGGCTCTGAAAATATGTGAAAGTGGGAGCCAAAATTATCCAGTGAACAGGGGTTAAATCCTTACTATCTTACTTTTTTTTATGCCAACAGGAGTAATGGTTTAATTTTACATGTATTTTGGGGTTCATATCCCTTCCCCTGCATAATTTTATAATATTTAATGAAGAAAAACGTGAAATTCCATATATGATAACAATAATTTTTAAATCCACCTTATAAATTCAGTATACCTATGAATGACACAATAAATTTTTCACACAAACATCCAATTATAAAATCTTTTTATTACTTTGCGTATAGTGTGATTCATCCTTTCAAAGCATTTAAACTTCTTTCAGAGGAAAAAACTTTTTTCACTGGTTTTTTTCTCATGTTATTAAAGTGGACGTTATGTGAATTTTACGTATATTACCTCTTTATCTCAAATCAAGTTTTGTTCCTTGAACCATGGTTGAATATTCCTGCTGATGTATTTCGATACTATGAACTTTTTTACTATATCCCTTTTGGTATATTGATGTGGATTGTAACAGCAGGTATCACCCAGACATTATCACTTGCTTTAGGGGGAAAAGGGTCATTCACCAGTACGTTGAATATAATCGGAATCATGGTGTTTACCCCTTTCGTTTTTGTCGATTCAATAGACACGGCATTCATTATTTTAAACAACGGTCAGTGGTCGATGGTCTTTAACAGCATCACCCGAACAATCTTCGTGTTGTGGAGCGCAATACTCTTATCAATCGGTTTGTATGTGATTCATAAATTATCTTGGTATAAGATAGTTATCACAACGATTGTGACCACTGTCCTCAGTACATTTATCACAATAATTTTCATTCGATGAGATGATGACTTTCAGATATTATGGGAAAAAATCTTCTACTGCTACGTGTTATCTCGCTGGTATTTTGGCGCTCAAATCTCTTCCCCTGCATTTTATTCGTATTTTTTCAGGAGAAACTTGCCAAGGAACTAAAATACGATTTGAACTCCTAAATAATGGTTAGGTGAGGATTGCTTGATGATGGTTTTCTCCGATTAAAATAAAAAGAACCTGAACAGGGTATGTTTTTTAAAGAAGGAATTGATACAAAATAATTAAGCGAGACATAAAATGGAGGATGAAAAGGTGAAACAATGTAGTGTGTGTAATCAGAAAATAAAGTTAGGAAAGAAAATTGTGTTTGAAGACGATAAAAAAGAACAACTGATGTTTTGTAATGAGTGTTATGGTAAGATGCCAAAGGAAGATAAAAAACAACTAACTTACGTTAGTGGTGGTGTAGATGTAGCAGAGACTATTACTGGTTTTCCACTCTTTAGTGGTTCTGGGGTGATTTATGGATTTGCAAGAGAAAATGAAGGTGACAATCGGGCCATAAAACGTAGTATGAAGAAGTATAACTATACCCTTAAACAAATAAATGATTTAAGCATCGACCTGTTTAATGTGCATTCTGGTATGTTGGATGAGGGTCGGTATAGGGCATTAATGGATAAGTTCGAGGGAAAGACAAATTCAAAGGCTTATAAAAAATATATAGAGAATAAGGTGTAACCATAAGTCGGGGTGATTCTATCACGGTCTGGAAATTCTTCTAATTAAATTAAACTATCAAACAATATCATGTCGGTAAACTGGGGTTCAAATCCTTCCCCTGCATTCATATGTTTCCAACAGGAGTAATTATTATCTCTCGTTTAGAATTTAACCGGTAATCATGGGTTCAAATCCCTTCCCCTGCACTTTTTCAATTACTGATAACCTCCCAAAAAATTAAGATTACATAACCAATACAATTTTTCATATGATTGATAAGATTGAAGATAACGTGATAACTTGGGGTTTATATAATTGGTATCGAAAATCACGTGACCCTTCAAATTGGTGGTATACTTTTTTAGCCGTTGGAATAATTCTTGGGATAATAATGACATTCGCTTTTTTCGTTTCATTTTTAGCAGGAGGTTCTGGAATAGAAGGAGCATTTGTGGGACTAATAATTGGAGTGTTAGTCGTGGGATGGATATCATATAAACTTTTAATGAAAGGATACCTTTAGATATAACCATTTTACATGTATTTTAGTGTTCAAATCCCTCCCCTGCATTCATTTGGTTCCAACAGGAGAAACATATACTTTTTTAATATTAAACTGGGGTTCAAATCCCTTCCCCTGCATCTTTTATCTTAAACTAACAGTGTCAGAAAGTATTATGATAAAATGATAGGTGAATCTTAAAATATTATACCCATGCTTCTCCTATCTCAAGTAGTTTACCCATGAAGTCGATGGTTATCCATATCGTCTGTGTATATTGTACATTCGTTGTATGTGAAACAGAAATATTTCCATCAAGGACAACATAGAAGGTATATTTTCCCTCAACCCACGTAAATGGTGCCAGAGTTACTGTTGGATACCACCCAAATCCTCTATTATAACTAATACTCTGGTCTGGCTGTATATTATAAGATTGAAATAAAATAGTTTTATTTGTAGAATCATTTACACAAATTAATAGTGTATGATTTTGTGTACCGGAATTATGGATGTAGTAAAGTGAACACGGTGGACCTATTAACATAAAGGGAAATATTACAAAGAAAAAGAAATAACCTGCAAAAATAATAATGATAATTATTCCAATAACACGAACTGGTTTTTTATGAAATACTCTCTTCTCCATTATCTTTGCCTATAGAATCTATACTAAATCTTCTATTAAGAATTTATGGAATAATAGTTGTAATTTCTGTTGACGATAATAAATAGACATATAATGATTTAATCTTTAGTAGAAATAACTGCTTTACAATTTGGACAGAGTATCAGATTCTTTTTTTCAAATACTATAAAAAGTTGTCCATAACGACCTGAAAAATATCTGGATTTGTAGTCTTTTATAGGAGTAATTATTATCTCTCACTCAGAATTTAACCGGTAATCGTGGGTTCAAATCCCTTCCCCTGCACTAAAAAGACAAAATCAAGCCTTATTTTTAGTAGAGAAACCCATTTTATTTACTCTCAATTTATTGAATGAGCCTTAGTTTTGATTTTTTCGAGTGCTAAACCATAAATCGAGATTGTGAATAAAGGTATGTGAAGAATAGCCACCCAAACTGGATATCCTGAAATTATCAAGGGGCCAGTTAAATTGAGAAGACCAAAATAGACGCCTGCAATGCATAGAAAATGATATGCTGGTTTATAGATATTAGGATAGAACAAAGTCAAAATATAAATCATTACTGGTGCTGTAAAACAGAAGGCAATTCCATATTCAGACGTCAAGAAAAGTATTGGATTGAAGTCTGGTTGTCCAAGAACCGTCATCGGAACCCAAAATGCTAAAATCGCCAAGGGCACTGCCCAAAATCTCCACTTTTCCCTCTCCACTAAAACAAATTCGTTTTCATGTCGGAAGATTGCTGGAATCCATAAGATGCCTACAAGGAGTATTTGTAACAGGTTATTGGATATAATCACAAATCCGAACTGTTCATTGACAGTTATGTTCTGTGCAAATGCTATAAACACAAAATTGACCGTAAGATACGCATAAAAATATTTCACTATTTTCGTGTTGAGTTTCCAAAGAAGAACCACAAGGATTATGGTGACAAGATGAAAAGCAGGTGCCAGCCAAAGGTATGGCACGAGCGATTCTCTAAGGACCAGCCCCATAAGTTCTCCTACTTGTCCGTAGGTCATTGGTTTGCTTGTATATGGTGGAACAAAAAGAGGTATCAGAAAAAGAAGTATGTAGAACCACCATTTTGATGTAATCCCTCGTAAAGTAAACGGTTGCATGTTGTTTTAGTATGACATATTTCATATATAAAAGCATGAATTACTAAAATAGATAATAAGAATGGACAATCATGTGATTTTTAGTATTTATTGGCTCAAATCCCTTCCCCTGCATAATTCTTCAGTAATTTTTAAGAACTTAACAGATATTTCTTCATTTAGGATGATTATGATAAGTCAAAAATTAAAAATGACAAAAGAAAAAATAGATGCCTCTAAACTAACTAATTTTCATACACTAAATGACATTCTTTTCATAGCAAGTGCAATTATCTTTAATGTTAGTGTGAGTGGTGTGTATCTTGCTTCAAAATTTGATAATCAGGTTCTCCTGCAAATCTTTGGTGCTATTGTCGTTTTATTGTTAATCCCGTTTACTATTACACTTATTGTTTATTTAAAGCAAAAAGCGGAAAAAAAGATAATCATCTCACTTATTGTTATTCTCCTGTATCTTGTTTTGGAAATAGTATTAGATTATATCCTAAAAATTCCATTCAGGGATATTTTAGCGTTGCATATACCCTACATCATCGTCTTTTACGCTGCTACATTTAGTATGATAGGTGTTTCCTTCAATATTAATAGAAAAATGAGTTTTATTGTCTTAACAACATTTTTGATATTGATTGGATGTTTGATTTACATGTATCTTGGTTAAATGATTCTATGTTGATTTGGTTCAACAGGAGTAACAGTTTAATTTTACATGTATTTTGGGGTTCAAATCCCTTCCCCTGCACTTATTTACCCTAACAAAGATTTATATAACGAAGGATTGTTCTTTTCTATAGGGAAGGAAATAGATGAAAAAATATCCTTTGTTAAGGAAAGGATTGGTTGTTGGAATTATTCTATTTATAGTTTTATTGAATGTTGTTCCTACAATCACTGCATTGTCAAATGACGATGTTGAAATATACATTTCTTCAGATTTTCCCAAAGTCACTGAAAATCCAGATGCAGCGAGTCTTGGTCGTGGGATTTTCATCTATGTTATTAATCATCTCAATGAGCCCCTTGGGATTTATATACAATGTGATTTTTACACACTGTTTCATAGATACCCAATTGAAAGTTATCAATGGAGATTAATTCATACCTGTGATGCAAACGGGAACAGTTCAAGTTTTTTTTCTGTAGGTACTCCTTTTCCCTGTCATGTGACAATTACCGTGCAGGCAAACGATATCAAATATGTTTCCCGGTCAGGTTTTATCTTTCTCCGCTGGATTTTTTTCCCGGCGGTAAAATAGCGTGGAGGACGAAAGATGAGACGTCACGTATTGAAAGGAGGCATATCGCTTCTATTAATCCTTCTATTCATTAGTGTAGCAACGGTTTCTGCTGCCCAAACCACTGGAACGAAAAATGCGTTGATGGTAACCGGTGGAATACTGTATGTTGGAGGGAGTGGACCTGGGAACTATACGAAGATACAGGATGCAATAGATAATGCATTAGAGGGAGACACAGTATTCGTTTATGATGATTCTTCCCCTTACTCTGAGCATGTTTTGGTGGAAAAAACGATTCATCTGGTTGGTGAAAATAAGGAAACAACAGTCGTCGATGGAAAAATCAGTTTAACTGTTCTCACCATCAAAGCCGATGGAGTGACTCTTAGCGGGTTTACGATTCAACATAGTGGGGTTCTTTGGATAAACAGCGGTATTGAAATCCGTTCAAGTTACAACACAATATCCGGAAATATCATTTCACAGAATTTCAATGGTATTACTATTTTTCCCTCATTTAACCATAATAATATCACGGGAAATACCATCGCATCAAATAACGGTAGTGGTATATATCTGTATGATTCTCAGTATAATGTTTTTATGGACAATACTATTTCAGATTGCGATACTGGAGGTATTGTCCTTGAACTATCAGAATATAACAACGTCTCAACGAATGTTTTTTTTAATGATGGTATTGTGATTTTAGGGTACTATCAAAACACTGTAATGAACAATATTGTGAATGGGAAACCTCTCGTATTCCTCGTTGACAAATCCGATATGAATATAGATGAAGCAGGACAAGTGGTACTTTTCAATTGTCACAATATTACTATCCAGAATTGCAATCTCTCCAATACAAGCATTGGTATCTATATCGGGTATTCGGATGACTGCTGTATTTCGAGAAATAGTATTAGCACATGTCGGTATGGCATTATTTTTACTCACTCTAACAGAAACAATATCTCCCTAAACAATATTGTAAATAACTATTTTGGTATTTCTTTTAACATCTGTGATTTTAATGTCATCATGGATAATACTATTAGTTTTAACAAATATTGGGGTATAGCACTTGATTATTCCCAGAATAATACGATATCAACAAATGACATAAAGAATAATGGTGGACTACGGAGAATACAACGAGGTTATGGCGTTCGTCTTATAAATTCCTCTTATACAAAAGTCTCTCATAATAATTTTGTATTGAATGCATTTAATCTCTATCCGATATCCTCTCCGTTTTGTGCTTATAATGAAAACTATTGGAACAGACCAAGAATCTTGCCAAAGTTGATTCTTGGAGTGAAGCCTTGGGTTCAGTTCGATTGGCATCCCGCACAAAAACCCTATGACATCACAGGGATGACCTGAAAAACGTATGAAATTGTAGTCTTTTATAGGAGTAATTATTATCCTCTGCTTAGAATTTAACTGGTAAACGTGGGTTCAAATCCCTTCCCCTGCACTAATTTACATTGATTTCATTTCAACGTTACTTTAACCCTGTGGTTACTTCTTTAAAAACATATCTTTACAAACAGGAGCATTGACACGGTTTTAACTCATGTTTTTGTGCGAATAATTTACGAATATTGTGAGGTGTATAATAAAAATGTTGAAAAAACTGGTGATTCTTTACATTAAGTCGCGTAGCTTTTTTCGATCTGGGTTGAAAATATGGTGTTTTCTTACAAAGTAAAGTGTTTGCATGAGATCAATCTTCTCAATAATTCCAGGGAATCCGCCACTCAACATATTGCAGAAACTTTTCGCTTGCTTAATGTCTCGAGCTGTAAAGGAAATAACCCAGTCATAATTTCCATGAACAAAACAACTACTCTCGATGGTCACCCCTTGAGGTGAGGCGATATCTTCTATTTGCATCGAATCTATTCTATCTACAATTTTCTTATCAAGTGGTTCCGTAGTTTTTTTAATCAGCATTATGAAATGGGACAAATCTTTCTTATCCTCATCAACAATGGCAGTATACCCCCAAATCATCCGGCTCTCTTCCAGTTGTTTAATAGTTTTCCATACTTTTTGTCTTGAGAAACCACAGTGTTTAGCAATCGTTTCAATACTTTCGTTCGAGTTTTTCTGAAGCTCTGCAAGGATCTTCGTCTCATCTTTAGCTAGCTGTTCTCTACTGCTTTTTGTCATAGTCTGCATCCAATACTACAGGTTCAAAACGATTACTTCTTTAAAAACATATCCTTAGGACAATAGATTAAGGGGTCTGGAAAGTCTAGGAATCACAGAGCTAAACATGGTGCAGGATTATCGTTTTTTCACGATATCCATTATCCCCTCCAAAAACACCTTGGCGGCTTCCTCCTCTGCCTCTTTGACCAGCCTTTCTTTCACATCCTGGCGTTCAAAATGCCCCACCAGTGGTAACGTCTTGTTATATTGTGTAACAGCATCCACAACCATCTGTGTAATGCCATTAGGCTGTTCACGGAGCTCACAATATAACTCTTTCGGGATATGAGCATCTATCCCATGTATATTTTTGTGCATCCAATTCCACATCCTTTGTGTAAAAGAATGCACAAGATGATTAATAAAACATGATTGGCAGATGATGATGCAGGGACTATTACTGAATCCTCTATGATTTAATCCCTTGTTTATCTTCACTTATTTTTATTGCAAAGTGTTTGTTACAATGATGACATACTATTTCCACTTCATCAGTCAAAATATTCATTATTTCATCGTATCTTTATTTCATCGCCATCCGTACTCAACATAGCATCGCATTTAAACATGTTTCTACTCCTGTTAATAATATATTCCTCAGTCCATCCGCCAACATATAATATAACGAGGATAAGTTTTTTTTATATTTTTATTATTTCCTGAATACTTTTTTGTTTGGGACTTTTTCTACAAGTTTTCATTAAGAAGTATCCAATCAGCCAAACACAATAGACCTTTTGCATAATTGTAAAACGAACATAACTACTCTCTCTTAACCTCCCCCACCTGCTGTTTGTTAGTGTGATAGTACGGTGAAATTCACCAGTCCGCAGACGATAGACGTCATACGGTCG
>Ga0315274_10000631_pt1 | contig 54491 bp, 43 predicted proteins | sample YL17G02_20_MG_FD_203700 | JGI IMG/M metagenome (GOLD analysis project Ga0315274, IMG submission 203700) | Sediment microbial communities from Yellowstone Lake, YNP, Wyoming, USA - YL17G02_20 | ecosystem: Environmental > Aquatic > Freshwater > Lake > Sediment | place: USA: Wyoming | collected... | reverse complement strand
GTACCAAATGTATGAAAATGATATAGGCGATGTTATAGAAAACGCAAACATGGTTGTAGTTGGCATAGTGCACCAGTTTAAGTGAGATTACAAAGGCAACGGTTCACCCAAAACATATGCCTGATATGATTTAGGAAAGATGAGAGAGTTTAGAAACTTGGAAAGGGCATTAAAATGGCAATAGCTGACGAAATGAAGAGAATGACGGAAAACATCATCGCTTCCCATAACGTTCGGGTTAAGGCGCTGAGCGACTTGGTGACTGATACCCGCAGGAGCTTAAAGGGATTCGCTGGTGACAGGAAGAAAATGGCTGATGAACAGGCTAAGGACTTGGCCGGCTTCGTAAACGACCTGTCAAAGAACGTACGGAGCTTGATGAAGGAGGCTCAGAATATGGTCGTTGAGTTCCATAAAGAAAACAGTCAGATGGGCAAAGAGCAGGCAAAGAATCTGGCAGGTTTTGTCAATGACCTAAGCGGCAATGTGCATTTGATGCTGACCACTTTCGATAAAAACCACAGAGAGATGTCAAAGGAGCTTAAGCACAAGCTTGCCACCGAAATTAAGGACATTAAGGCACAGGTTCAGGGAATCCTGGATGAAGCTGATAAACTCGTAGGCGAGCACAGTTCCGATATGGCGCAGGCCAAGAGAGCATGGGAAGGCATGATTGCAACCCTTGGTAAGGCAAGAAAGGGTGGCGTAATGCAAAGAATTGGGGCTAAGAAGGATGTATCTACAGGTAAACGAGATGCCGGCAAATCACGGAGCAAAAATAGAAGACAAAGAGTTCCTGCTGGTGTCTGACAAGAACTGAAACTATCTGGTATTGAGATGCAGTTGTACGAGGCCGGAAAAAAATAAGTGCAAATTCAAGGATGGGTCAATTATGAGCCGGATAATATGTGGTTTTTGTAAAGGTTTAGGCAAGGACCCTTTCAATCTGTTATCCGAGCTTGCTACCTGCCAAGTCTGTAATGGCACCGGTGAAGTTCACGTCGAGGACCCGATAACCGAGTGTGCATTTTGTAAAGGCACCGGGGTCCACCCTCATACGCGTATCAGCTGTACTGTCTGCAAAGGCAAGGGCAGCATTACTCGTAAAGGGGCTGAGGAACAATGTCCTGACTGCAGGGGCAAAGGCTATAAAGCAAGCGAAAACCTTCCGTGTAGTGTTTGTAGAGGTAAAGGATTCATCAGAAAAACGATTATCAAAAAACACCTGTGCAAGGAGATTCTGCAAAATGATTGATGAGATGACTACGGTGTTGGAGCCAAGTCCGCTGCCAGACTTTGTGGAAACCAAATATGTAAAAGATATTACAGCCAGAGCTCTTTGCTACGTCAGGGCCGGCTTTCCAGTCCATCTTAGGGGCCCATCAGGCACCGGCAAAACGACCCTCGCCATGCATCTGGCGAGCAAGATCGCCAGGCCAATCGTGCTGGTTCACGGAGATGAAGAGTTTACGACCTCCGACCTAGTCGGCGGTGAACATGGCTATCGGATTAGAAAAGTTGTAGACCGCTTCATTTCCAGAGTCTTGAAGACCGAAGAGGACATGGTCAAGCGCTGGGTGGATAATCGCCTGACCGTGGCCTGTAAATATGGATTTACCTTGATATATGATGAGTTCACGCGTTCCCGGCCGGAGGCGAATAATATTCTCCTGTCCATCTTACAGGAGAAGATGATGGATTTGCCGGTGGGAAGAGGTGGTGAAGAGCCGTACTTGAGAGTCGATCCGGATTTTACTGCCATTTTCACATCCAACCCGGAGGAGTATGCAGGTGTGCATAGAAGCCAGGATGCTTTGAGGGACAGGATGATAACAATGGATCTGGATTATTTTGATTATGATACTGAGGTTGCCATCACACAGGCCAAATCGGGACTTTCCAGGGCGCATACTGAAACGATCGTTAATATCGTAAGGGATTTGAGAGAATCCGGCAGATGCGAGTTTGCCCCGACTGTTCGTGGCTGCATTATGATTGCAAAAACCCTTAAGTTTCAAAATCTAACTCCCTGCAAGACAAATAAATTATTCATGCAGATGTGCCAGGATATTCTGGCATCAGAGACAAGCAGAGTAGGCTCGAAAACGAACCAAAACAGGGTTAGAGAAATAGTAAGGGAGCTTGTCGCAAAAGAGCTCGGCCTGGCGAAGAGCGGCGATGCCGGGAAAAAAACCCACAAGAGCAGCGTTGTTATGAGTATCACTGATCATAATGTGGCGCAAGATAGTGAACAGAAAAGAAACAATCCGGTCGGGATAAGATAGGAAGGACTGCCGAATGAAAGGAATACTACAAATTCGGAGCGTTGGAAACATAAAAAGCATACATTCCGCAGGTGCAAGGTCTATTCCCAAGGTACAGCGATCGAGCCATCTGGACTTATACATGCTCGGAAGGGAAAGAGATAGGCTGGAAAAAGAGATCTTTGCCCTGGACAAAAGAAGGAGCACGGTCCAGAGACAAATAGATATCATCAATCAGCGACTTGAGAAACTACAGAAGGAAACACACGAAGCGCAGAAGATTAGAACTCAAAGAAGCGCACCCACGAGGCCGGTTAGGACAATGACCATGAGCTACTGATGGGTACCGAAAGCATTTACTGATCGCCCTCGTTATCTGCAAATAGTCAACACTCGTTTAAGGAATATAAAATGGCCAAAGAGAGAAAGAAAAAAGGTGAGAAAAACGAAGGCTTTAATATCGATCTTGGCGTAGGGAAGCTCGGCCTAGGTCTCGGAGGCCTATTAGATGGCATTGGAAGCCTGGTTGACCTGGCTGCCAAATTGAAAGAGGAAGGCGGCGAGATTAGGCGAGAGGGTGAAATTGACCTCGGCAACATCAAAGAAGGTATGAAAGGAGTATTTGGAATCTCGGTGAAGACCGCGGTGGGAGGCAAGCCCATAGTCGAATCGTTTGGAAATGTCAGAAAGACTCCCCAGGGTCCTGTCGTAAAGGAAGAGAGAGAACCGATAACAGATGTCTTCGATGAGAATGGAGAGATTCGGGTATATGCAGAGATGCCGGGAGTCAATGAAAAAGATATAAGGTTGGACTTGAAAGAAGACATCCTGGATATCTCAGCACAAAGCGGGGACAGAAAGTACCATAAAGAAGTCTTGCTGCCGGACAAGGTACGTGCCGACACAATGGCCTTTTCATATAACAACGGTATCTTGGAGATTAAGGTGAAAAAGTGAATGGGATTAGAACGGCTACAGGAAACCTCACTAAAGCTCATTATGTTTGGGGGTAAAGGGGGCGTCGGAAAGACAACGTGCGCATGCTGTACGGCCCTGTATTTAGCCAGGGACTTTAAGACGTTGCTCTTTTCAACGGATCCGGCCCACTCTCTTTCTGATAGTCTCGAACAGAAGATTGGTGACAAAATAACACATGTAAAAGAAGTAAAGAATCTCAGCGCGCTTGAAATAGACGCCCAAAAGGCCCTTTCGGAGTTTAAGGTGGAGCACGGAGACAAGATAAAGAAAATTATAGAGACCGGAACCAACCTGGATGCCGAAGATATTGACTCAGTGCTCGCCTTGCCTATTCCGGGTATGGATGAAGTCATGGATTTCAAAGTAATGCTCGACCTGATAGATGAGGCGAGGTTTGACAAATACATTGTGGATACCGCGCCTACGGGCCATGCGTTGAGACTCTTGGCTTCACCCAGGCTTTTGGACGACTGGGTAAAGATAATGGCAAAGCTGAGGTGGAAATACAGGTATATGGTTGAGACCTTTGCCGGAGAGTACAAACCTGATCAAGGTGATGACTTTCTGTTAACCATGAAGAAGGCTGTGAAAAGGATCGATGCCTTACTTCGCGACCAAAATAGGAGCGAATTTGTCGTTGTCACAATCCCTGAGGAGATGGCGATTCTGGAAACCGAAAGATTGATCAGCAGTCTGACGCGAAACGGGATAAAAGTGCGGCAGTTGGTTATAAACAATGTCATAGAATCGAACGGTTGTGAGTTTTGCAGGGAAAAGAGAATACGACAAGAAAAATATATAAACAAGATAGAGAAAAAATTTAAGGGGCTCAAAACGGTCATCGCTTTTTCCAAGCCCCATGCGGTGGAAGGATTACAGGCATTAGTAGATTTTGGAGAGCAGCTATTCAATTAGTAGTGGAAGGGCAATGATATTATGACATTCAAAGTGAAAGAGGCTTTACCAAAAGATGTGGGCAGGGCCGTTGCCAGAATAGACCCTGAAGACATCAAGAGTTTAGGTCTTGAAGTGGGCCAGATAGTAGAGATAGAAGGCAAAAGGAAAACCGCTGCCAGGGTAATGCCTTGTTATGCGGAGGACAGAGGTAAAAAGATCATTCAGATCGACGGTATTACACGAGAAAATGCGAAAATAGGGCTTGATGAAAAAGCGACTGTCCGGAAAGCACAAGAGATGACCGCCAAGAAAATCACGCTGTCTCCTTTGACATCAGGAGAGGCTCTCCAAAAAGATAAGGACATAAAGTATATCGCCTCTTTAATAGAAGGACTGCCTTTGAAGAGCGGCGATAAAGTAAGGGCCAGGTTATTAGGTACTAAAACTTGTGATTTTTTGGTTGAAGACACAAGTCCGGACGGTGTTGTATTAGTAAGTCCAACTACCTTGATAAGGATAAAATCGAAAGAAGGCAAATCAGAAAATGCCAAGGTATCATACGAGGACATAGGCGGTCTTGGCCACCAAGTCCGAAGGATACGAGAGATGATTGAGCTGCCGTTGAAATACCCGGCAGTATTTGAGAGACTTGGCGTAGAGGCCCCCAAAGGCGTCTTTATGTACGGTCCACCCGGAACAGGAAAGACATTGACCGCTCGCGCTGTAGCTAATGAAACCGATGCGTATTTTATAAGCATAAGCGGGCCGGAAATTATGGGCAAGTTTTATGGTGAATCTGAAGCACGTTTGCGAAGTGTCTTTGAAGACGCCCAGAAACATGCCCCGGCCATCATCTTTATCGATGAAATAGATGCTATCGCGCCCAAGCGAGAGGATATGGGTGGTGAAAAACAGGTTGAAAGGCGTGTTGTCGCCCAGCTTCTGGCCTTGTTGGATGGAATAGAATCCCGAGGTCATGTCATAGTGATTGGTGCTACGAATATTCCCAACACTATAGACCCGGCGTTAAGGCGTCCTGGTCGCTTCGACAGGGAAATCTCCATCCCCATTCCTGATAGGAATGGACGACTGGAGATATTGGAGATCCACACGAGAGGTATGCCTTTGGCAAAGGATGTCAACCTGGAAAAATTGGCCGATATTACTCATGGGTACGTAGGGGCAGATTTAGGGGCGCTGGCACGGGAAGCAGCCATGTCGGCTTTGAGAAAGATCCTACCGGAAATAGATTTTGAATTGTCGGATATTCCTTACGAGACTCTTCTCAAATTAGAAATAACGATGGAAAATTTCTTAGAGGCCATGAAGGAAATCGAACCATCTGCAATTAGAGAGGTATTCGTTGAAGTACCGAATGTCAAGTGGTCTGATGTGGGCGGCCTCGGGAATATCAAGGAGGAGCTCAAAGAAGCAATAGAATGGCCTCTCAAATATCCGGATGCTTTTAAGAAGGCAAATGGTAATCCTCCGAAAGGCATTTTGCTTTACGGCAGGCCTGGGACGGGAAAGACACTTTTAGCCAAGGCGGTGGCCAGCGAAAGCGGTGTCAATTTCATCTCCATCAAGGGTCCGCAGCTTATCAGCCGATACGTGGGAGAGTCGGAACGAGGGGTAAGAGAAATATTTAAAAAGGCTAAACAAGCCGCACCAACAATACTCTTCCTGGATGAGATAGATAGTCTCGTGCCCAGAAGAGGCTCCAGCTCCACGGACGCTCATGTAACCGAGCGGGTGATAAGTCAGTTTCTAACCGAAATGGACGGTATTGAGGAACTCAAGGGAGTTGTGGTCTTAGCCGCGACTAACAGATTGGATTTAGTTGATCCTGCTATTTTGAGGAGCGGCAGATTTGACCTTTTGTTTGAGTTGCTTCTACCTGATGAGAAAACCAGAGAAGAGATATTCAGAATTCATACAAAGAACAAACCGCTCAGCAATGATGTTGATTTGGGGAAACTTGCCAAGCTAACCGATGGGAGAACCGGCTCGGATATCGAATTCGTTTCTCGAAGGGCATCTATGCTTGCGATAAGAGAATATATCGAAAACACTTCGCTGAAAAATAAAACAGGTACAAACGGAGAACTCAAAGTCTCAAAAAGGCACTTTGACAAGGCTGTCGAAATGCTAAAAGAACAAAACGGCAGACAGTAAAGGCAATTAGGACGAAAGAGATCACCATGGGCAAAATGGGTAAATACATTTACGGTGTCATAAACTCCAATAAAGAGGAGTTTTTCGATGTTGGCGCAATCGTAATCTCTGAAGACGTACCCACTATTGAGAATCACGTAGAGGTTACACAAGAAAGTGAATCACGCAACGTGGTTTATACCATCCCCTTTCAGGATATCTCTGCAGTGGTAAGCGATTCAGAAATAATCGAGTACAGCCGTGTCCCTAAAAATACTTTAGCCTGGCTTCTTGTCAGCCATCAGCAAGTAATCGAGAAGGTTATGGCCAAGCATACGATTATCCCTGTAAGACTGGGGACGTTTGCCAACGATGATAAAGAGGTGGCGCAGATATTGAGCAAAGGATACAGAACGATCAAAGATATATTCGAGAGGGCAAAAAACTGCGTAGAGATCGACGTTGTAGCTACTTTGGGCGATTTTGACTCCTTTCTGCAGGATGTTTCGGAACAACAGGAAATAAGGCAGCTTAAAGACTCGCTCCTGACTAAGAAAGACGGCATCACTACAGATGACCAAATACAGATCGGTGTATTATTGAAGAAGTGCTTGGATAAAAGAAAGGGCGAATTGGCCAACCAGATACAAACGACCCTGGCTGAAACAGCCGGCGGCTTTAAGGCCCATGACCTTATGGACGAAAAAATGGTGCTAAATATGGCATTTCTCCTAGACCAAAACAGACTGGAGGATTTTGGGCGGAGAGTAGAATATCTGAACAACAAATTTGAAGAGAAATTGGACTTCAGGTGCGTTGGTCCGCTTCCACCTTACAGCTTTTATACTCTCGAAGTAAAAAAAATGCGGTTTGAAGAAGTGGATTGGGCAAGAAGAAAATTGGGGATCGAAGACGATTTTATAACGGCAAGTGAAATCAAGAAGGCCCATCGAAGATTAGCCTTAACCTGTCATCCCGACAAAAACCCCGACATACTTGGCATCAACAGGAAATTTGAGGACATGACGAGGGCTTATAAGATACTTCTCGATTATTATCGAGCCTCCAGCCAGGCCGAGGAGAGCGAGGGATTTTACCTCAATGATCAGGCTTTTGAGAAAAATTCGATACTGGTTACAACAACGAGGTGATATGGGAAAAGAGGGCAAGTATATCTACTGCATCATCGAGACAAGGCAGGAACGAAACTTTGGTCCTATCGGTATAGGCGGAAGATGCGATGAAGTTCTAACTATCGGTTATGACGACTTAAGCATGGTTGTGAGTAGTTTCCCCATAACCAAGGTTGCTGCAAACAGAGAAAACATGTTAGCCCATGAGAAGGCAATTGAGCAGGTAATGGAGGAGTTCGATAGTGTGCTTCCGGTTCGATTTGGTACCGTTGCTTCTAGCGCCGATGAAGTAAGAGATTTGTTGTACAGGAGATACAAAGAGTTCAAACATACCCTAACGGATATGGAGCACAAAATGGAGCTTGGCGTCAAGGGAATATGGAGAAATATGGATATTATTTTTGACGAGATTGTGGAGAATAATAAACCGATAAAAAGCCTGAAAGAGGCCGCGGAAGAAGAAAACAGCCGGGGCACCCAGGCGATAATAACCATCGGCCGGTTGGTCAAACAGGCGTTGGACAAAAAGAAAGGGAGCCAGGCGGAGCAAATAATAAGCGAGCTAAGAAAGACTGCTTACGAGCACAGACTGAATGACACCGCGGGTGACGAGATGTTCATGAACGCGGCTTTTCTGGTGGATAAGGGGAGAGAAAAAGAATTTGATAATATTATGGATGATTTAAGCGATAAATATGAGGACAGAATAAGGTTCATGTATGCAGGACCCTTACCCGTATTCAACTTTGTGAATATTGTCATTTACCCGGAATCATGGGAGAAATAAATGGAAACCACCCTCAAGGAAGGTAAATATTTATATTGTATAACGGAGTCGAATGAAACCAGGTCGTTCGGCCCGTTGGGGATTGGAGACCGTGGTGATGAATTGTACACGATTTGTCACGGTGGCATAGCTGCTGTTGTCAGCAGCGCACCGATCAAAAAATATCGTGTCTCAAGAGATAACTCGCTCGCCCACGAAAAAGCCATTGAGACAGTCATGATCGAGCATCCGGTCCTGCCGGTGCGATTTGCCACAATTGCCGAAGATGAGGATAAGGTTAGGAGAATACTGGAGGCGGAACATGAAAAATTTAAGTATCTGCTGAATGACGTCAGAGACAAAACCGAGCTTGGCCTCAAGGCGATGTTTAAGGAAGAGGTTATCTATAAGGAAATCCTGGAAAAGTACGAAGACATAAGGTCACGAAAAGAAACAATCGCTGCACTCGACCCGGGCAAATCTCATCTCCAGCGTATGGAAATTGGAAGAATGGTTGAGGATGCTCTACAGAACGAAAATCAAATCGCTAAAAACGATATTCTGAATGTCCTGTCGCCTCTTGCTGTGGAAGTCAGGCTTAACAACACCTACGGTGAGCTGATGATAATTAATGCGGCATTCTTTGTAGCCAGGAGCAAAGAAAGTGATTTTGACCGGCAGGTTCACGACCTTGATGACAGATACGGCGAAAAAATACGGTTCAAATATGTAGGGCCGTTGCCACCGTTCAATTTTATCAACATCGTAATTGAAACGGAAAAGTACTGAAGATGTTTTTGATTGATAGCATATTGCTTGCGCCGTTGAAAGGCGTGATATGGATAGGCCAGAAACTCAATGATGTGGCTCAAAGGGAAATCTGGGATGAGGGACACGTAAAGGAAGAGCTTATGCAACTACAATTGCAATTTGAGCTGGATGAGATAAGTGAGCAAGAATACAACGATAAAGAAGAAGAACTTCTGGCGAAATTGGACGCCATTGCAAAAGCAAATGAAAAGGAGACATAAAGATGGCTAACATACAAGAAGCCAGAGAATCTGCCGTGGATTTTCTGAAGAAAACCCTTAATGTGGAAGAGGTCCATGTGATTAAGGTCACAAAGTCCGACAACGGCTGGTTTACTGAAGCTGAGGTGTATGAAGAGAGCTCTTTTATGAAGTCGCTCGGACTTCCAACAAGGATGCAGGATAGAAATATGTACACGGTGAAATTGAATAATAACCTGGAAGTCGAGTCTTACGAGCGCCTGCAGGAACATGCTCTAATGTCAGAGTAGTCTTTTATGGGGGATATAGAGAAAATTAAAAAACCATTCTCTGCTTATGTTCCGTCGCAGAGTAAACCGCTGAATCTGAAAAGGTGAGAAACAAACATGGATGGACTATATCTTTATTGTCTCAGAGAGAAAATCAAAAACTCTCCTGCCATTTTCGCAAAAGGTATTGATGGAAAGGGAGAGGTTTTTGTTCTTCCCTGTCGCCAGTTGGAAGCAGTAGTAAGCAGGATTTCCATGGATGAATTCGGCTCTGAGGAGATTCAAAGAAAGGCTCGAGAGGACCTTAACTGGATTAAGGAAAAAAGCATTGCTCATGAGAAGGTTATAGAAGAAGCGATGACAAGCGATGGTAAAGTTTTAAGCGTGATACCAATGAGGTTCGGCACCATTTTTGAAGAGGAAGCAAAACTGAAGGAGATAATGAATAACGCTTATCTACGAATCCGGAAGGTTATAGAAAGGATTCGAGACAAACAGGAGTGGAGCGTAAAGTTATACTTAATGGATAGGAAAAAACTTGAGCAAGCCATACGGGAGAAAAACGAAGCGATAAAAGAAAAAGAGAAAGAATTAGCCTCTTTACCCGAAGGTATGGCCTTCTTTATGGAAGAGGAGCTAAAACGGCTTATCGCCGAAGAGGTAGATAAAGAGTTATGTAACGTTATAACCAGCCTGTTTGGCAAATTATCAGCGCGATCCGTCACGTCAAGTCAAAGTAAGATTCTCGCGATGGAATTAACAGGCAGACGCGAACCTATGGTGTTAAATTCAGCGTTCCTGGTAAGGGAACAAAACGTCGAAAGCTTTAAAAAAGAAGTTGAAGAGCTTAGAGAGCAAGCAAACACAAAGGGATTCTGCCTGGAGTACAGTGGTCCCTGGCCCGCCTTCAATTTTACTTCCTTTTGAAACAATGACTGAATTGCTAAATACCACTGTTAGTAAAAGTGACAATGTGGCATTGGTCGATGCGTTGGATAAAGTCTTGGAAAAGGGAGCGGTTATCAATGGAGAGATACTAATAAGTGTAGCGGACGTGGACCTTGTCTTTTTAGGCTTGAGACTTTTTCTTACATCCATCTCCAAGGCTGAGGAGATATCAGGTCAAAGCTTTGATCGTCCTGATAGGGAACCTACCGCTGAAGATCAGGCTTATATAGAAAAAGTACAAAGAGAGATTAGAAGGGCCGAAGAAAACATCCCCAAACTCATTGACCTCGGCAATCCCAAAAAGACGGAGCAGGGCTTAGCTAAGCTGGTTTTGAGCCTGGTTGAACTTATAAGACGGCTTATGGAGAAAGAAGCCTACAGAAGAGTGAAGAAAGGGAACCTTTCTCCTACTCAAATTCAAAAATTAGGATTGAGTTTGAAAGCGGTGAAAAAAAAGATAGAAGAGATTCAGACGATTTTTGGCATCGAGGACGAAGAGTTAAACTTGGATTTAGGCCCTTTGGGAAATTTAATGTGATGAAAGAAGATAAGCCAACGATAAGTTGTCCGACGTTCCAGGCGCAAGAACCGGTGATTGAGCATATCATAGCGAAAGTCAATGGCGTTAAAGACATCGCACAAAAGGCTGAACTCGCGGAAGAATTACATGAAGAGGTTGAGGTGCTTATCTCCTGCCCCGAGTATGATGAAAAAAGTGCGGACTGCAACAAGTGCCGATTCAATGCAAATCTGCGAGAAAAAACAGCTACTCTAATCATAAAGGCAAAACGATTGGCATAATTAAGACAGAGGTACAAACAATGGCAGAACAGAAAATGATGCATGCCACCGAGGCCACCAATCTTGCTGACATCCTGGAAAGGGTCTTAGACAAAGGAGTTGTTATCGCCGGTGACATCAAAATTCAAATTGCCGATATCGACCTTCTCACCATTAAGATAAGGCTTTTGATTGCCTCTGTGGACAAAGCCATGGAGATGGGGATAAATTGGTGGCAGCAGGATCCCTACTTATCTTCACCGGCAAAGAAAACAGACTTTAAAAAAGAGAACAGGGAGCTGAAGAAAAAACTTGAACGCAACAAAGAACGCAAAAGGCGGTTGGAACGTTCCGAAGCACAGGTGACATAAGGGCAATGGTTTATGAGAACATTGATCTATGTTCCCATTATACATACCGGTGCCGACCTTGGTTCTATCGCAAAAGATGTAGCCAAAAGAGCCGTTTCGAGTTTAGGAGAAGAAACTTGGACAAAGCATAAAAATACCGTTGAAGGCTTCTGGGATACCATATCAGATTATTTTGATTCTGTAGATGTGAGAGGAGTGAAGATATATCAGGATGGGATGGTTGGTGAGGATAAGATAGGAAGGAAAATAGTTGAGGAAACAGCTAAGGTCGGGAGCAGGAATTATCAATTGGTTTTACGGCTTCTTCAGAGAGGAGCTGTACTAATTAAGACAGAAGACTTCGAACTGGTCAAGGCAGAATACGACAGATTGATCGCCATAACAAAAGCAAAGTCGGTCATACAAAAAATAGTAGCACTCGTGAAATATAAACTCGTAAAAAATACACTATTGAACAAAAGAGATGCCTTTATTGCCGAAAGAATAAACCAGACCCTTAAGCCGGACGAGAAGGGGATTTTGTTTATTGGTGCATTGCATACGGTCAAAGAGAGACTTCCTAAAAACATACATGTTAAGGAGATAAAAGATACAAATAAGGTCAGAAGGTATCAACAACTGCTGCCTTTTTGCAGCAGGCATTGGAAACATTTTGACGAGCTGGGCAAGTACCTTGTTTCAAAGATAAATATTATCGACACCGGTCAATAAAGATTCATTCAGTCGTTCATTTAATACAGCAGTAATACGGATTCTACGGCTGCTCGACACGCAGGAGGCCACAGGTTCAAGTCCTGTACCGCCCACTCATCCAAGCCTCTATGATTAAGAGGTTTGTGAGAAGTCATCCCTGCGTCATCCACCTCGGCAAATGCTGGGCCAATCCAAGTTTGTCAGTTGTGAGTCGATTTTGTATTTGTAAGGCCTCTCGTGGCGTTTTAGGCTCAAAGCCTGTACAGCATTTCTGCAATGTTTTCGGGAGGGGGGCAGCTCACTTCATAAGCACATCATTAGATGCTCAAATCCTGTGGTCTTCGCGGATGATCACGCGGTATCCGCCGTCAAGACTCGCGTTCCAGTTCTTTGGCGGCATGATTTTCTTTAGTCTGTCAAGCTGCCCGATGCCTCTGAGCCGTTCGTATATGAGCTGCCAGGCACACTGGCGGTCAGGCCGCACCTCACAGCGGTCCTCCCTCGAGCCTCCACATGGGCCATTGAGCAACCGCTTAGCACAGCGAGTGATGGGGCAGATGCCGCCATATTCACTCAGCACGCACGCCCCGCAAGCGGCACATTTCTCCGCCCAGACTCCTCGTTCTTCGAGGATGCCTATGAACGCTGTATCAAGGCCTGCATAGACCGGCTTCTCGCGGTAGCGCTCGGCAATTGCCTGGACTCCTGCGCCACAGCCAAGAGAAAGAACAGCATCATTCCTTCCGATTGCATCCGCGGCCTGCTCGATGAAAACGTTATCGCACTGACGTTCTATGGTGAGCTCCTCAACATGAAGCGGGGAACCGGCAAGCCTTGACGCCATACGTAAAGCCGAAGCTATAATGCTTACTTCACGTTCACCGCCTGCCAGGCATACGGTAACGCACGTCCCGCATCCGAGCACAAGTATCTTTTTGTGCTGTTTGACTATCTCCATAATTGCGGGTATGGACTTTCTTTGTGCAACGATCATGAAACAGTCTCCAGTTTTCTTGATGTGTCGCTTTGTCGCAAGGGATTGGGGCCGAGCTTACGAACGGTTTCGACCATGTCGATAATGATATCAGCCAACGGCCGTGCCATTGCTGCGGAGACGTTAACCATCCGCAGACGCTCTTTCTCTAATCCAATTTCCGCCAGCATCTCCCTGGTGTAATTGACCCGGCGTTTGGCGCAAAGGTTGCCTTCGATGAAATGGCAGCCGCCCTCAAGGCAACCTGCAATGAGAACACCGTCGGCCCCATTCTCAATCGCCCTCATAAAGTACTCCGTCTCAAGTCTGCCTGTACACGGTGTGCGGATAATATGCACATTGGGCGGATATTGAATGCGCATGGAACCCGCCAAGTCTGCGGACGAGTATGCACAGTAATGACAGCAGAAAGCCAATATCCTGGGTTCAAAGATTTCTGGTTTCATAGTTTAGGCTTTTCCCGTTATCCCTTTTATCTTTGCGGGAGCTCTCGCGAGTATTTCTCCGTTACCATCGGCGAACAATTGCCGAATCATTACCATGAACTGGTCTGTTTCAAAGTGATGTAGCTGTATGGCTCTCGCGGGACACTCTGAAGCGCAGATTCCACACCCCATACACATGGCCGCCTCAATCTGCCCCTTGCCGTCTTTGTTGCAGAACGGCGCATTGTAAGGACAAACTTTGACACATGTCATACAAGAGATGCATTTTTCCTGGTCAACATAAGAGACCTGCGCACTAACATCGAGATATGTCTTTGAGAGCACTGTTGCGGCGCGGGCGGCGGCAGCTCTTGCCTGCGAGATATTTTCGTCAATGAACTTCGGCGAGTGTGCCAGCCCACAAAGGTAAATGCCCTCTGTCGCAAAATCCACCGGCCGCAGCTTCGTATGTGCCTCGACATAGAATCCGTCCTCATTCAAAGGCACCTTCAGCATATTCGAGATTCGTTTGTTATTCTCAAGATCGGCATCAATACCTGTACTCAAGACAACCGTATCAGCTTCAATCTTGATTGGTTCAGGAAAGTCCGGGCTTTTCAGAGCTACAGTAAGACCATTGTCGTCGTATATGACCGGCTTTGCATCCGGACTATATCGAATGAAGACAACACCGGCTTGCCTGGCTTGTTTGTAATACAACTCTCTGAAACCGTACGTCCTCACATCCATGTAGAGGACAAATATGTTTGCATCCGGATCCTGTTTCTTAATGCCAAGTGCGTTCTTGATCGCCATCGAACAACAGATGCGACTGCAGTACGGCCTCTCTTTATTGCGAGAGCCGACGCACTGAATCATGACAACGTTCTGTCCTTTGGCCTGATAAGCACCCTCGCACAGCCTTTTCTCAAGTTCAACCTGCGTGATCACATTATCAGATGTACCGTAAAGAAACTCGGATGTCTGAGCTTCTTTTCCACCTGTTGCGACGATTATGGCGCCGCTTGTAACTTCCGAAGTCTGTCTGTTCTTCGAAAGTGTTGTGGTGAATTTGCCTATGTGCCCGGAAACGCCCGCAACTTCCGTTTCCAGATGGAGTTCTATTTTAGGATGGTTCTTAACCCGGCTAATAAGGTCATTTGTGAAACCGGAGATGTCATCCCCCTCCAAAGTACGGTATATATTGTGAAGGTGCCCGCCAAGACGCTCGGAGCACTCGACCAGGTGCACTTCAAATCCCTGCTCGGCCAACGTCAGCGCGGCAGTCATACCGGCTAGGCCTCCTCCAATGACCAGGCCTTTCTGATCAACAGCGAGCGTGCTGCCCTCCAGCGGCGACAGAAAATGCGCGCGAGCAATGGCCATCTTTACTAATTCGACAGCCTTGTCAGTGGCCGCATCCGGCTCGGATGAGTGTACCCATGAACACTGGTCACGTATGTTAGCCATTTCGAATAGATACGGATTTAATCCGGCTTCACGCAACGTCTCACGGAATAAAGGCTCGTGTGTTCGCGGTGTGCATGATGCCACCACGACGCGGTTAAGCCGGTGTTCGTGTATCATATCTTTTATGTTGGACAGGCTCGTATCGGAGCATGTGAACATAGTGTGCGTTGCCGTTATGACACCAGGCTGATTCCGGACGCCCTCAACTACACGTTCAACATCCACGACAGATGCGATATTCATTCCGCAGTGACAAACGAACACGCCGATCTGAGGCTCCTCGTCGGTAACATCATGCTCATCAGGATAACTTTTTTTGGTGATGAGAGTATTTCGTGCCGATGCGAGCATCTCCATAGCCATTGAGGCGGCAGCACTTGCCTGTGTTACCGTTTCGGGAATATCCTTGGGTTCCTGGAATGCTCCGCCAACGAATACGCCCGGTTTGGAAGTAGAAAGCGGCAAAAGACGCTTCGTCGCGCAGAACTTGTAATCGTTAAGCTCCACCCCGATCTTCGCGGCACAGTCAACAATAGAAGCCGAGGGCTCCATCCCAACCGAGAGCACAACAAGGTCAAACTTCTGCTCCTTCAGTTCTCTGTCTTCGTCAACAAAACGCACACGCAAGTTATCGGTTCCAGGCATCTGAACGATCCGAGAGGGAATGCTCTTCACGTAATGAATGCCTTTTTGGCTTTTGGCACGCTCATAATATTGGTCAAAGTCTTTTCCGTATGCCCGAATATCCATGTAGAAGATTGTCGCATCGAGCCTATCCACATGATCCGCCGCAACCATTGCTTGTTTTGTGGCGGCCATGCAGCATACAGATGAGCAGTACTCATTGCCGCAACTTGAATCGCGCGAGCCGACACATTGTATCCACGCGATGTTCCTGGTTTCGCGGCCGTCCGAGAGCCGGACAACATGACCCTGAAACGGTCCGGCGGCGGAGAGCATCCGCTCGAACTGTACGCTCGTAACGACGTTGCGGTAGCGACCCCAGCCGAATTCACCTTTGCGTGTTGCATCGAACTCCTCAAAACCGGCAGTCAAAACCACTGAGCCGACTTCCAGCTCGACTGTCCGCTCTCTCATCGCGTGATCGACGGCATTTTGCTCGCAAGCTTCAATGCACTCTTTGCACTCCGAGCACAACGCGCAGTTAAGACACCTTTGGGCTTCGGCAAGTGCCGCCTCCTCAGTCAGACCTATTTCCACCTCATGGAAGTTGCATGCTCTTTCGGCCACCGGTAGTTCGCAGGACTGTTGGCGAGACTTCTTTTCAATATTGTTTATTGACGGAAGGAGCTCCTCAGGAACGGGCCTGATGGTCTCTTCAAAGCGACCGGAACGGAGGTTGCCTCCATTGAGATATTGTTCGATGGACTCAGCCGCACGCTTACCGGCCGCCACTGCTTCAATTACAGATGCGGGTCCTGAGACCGTATCACCTCCGGCGAAAACACCGTCCAAAGAAGTCTGGAGGGTTACCGGATCGGCCTTGAAGTATCGGCCCGCGGTCTGAGCGCCGATGTGCTCAAGAAACCTGCCGTCGCTGGTTTGTCCGATGGCAGTGATTATCTGCTCGGCATCAAGCGAAATTCGGTCATGCTCGGCATAGACAGGATTGAATCGCCCATCGTAGCTGAAAACACTCGTACATCTTTTCAATTCGATACCTGTAACGCTGCCGTTGCCGAGGATTCTGCGAGGTCCCCAGCCGTTTCTTATCTTAATACCTTCCTTTAGAGTCGCCTCGACTTCTTCCTTATAGGCAGGCATCTCGTGACGCTGCTCAAGCGATATCATCTCGACGCTCTTGGCCCCAAGGCGCAGAGCCGTGCGGGCAACGTCTACAGCGACATTACCGCCTCCGATTACAACGACCTTGTCTTTCACTTCAGGCTTGCTGTCCGTCGAGCCGGCCCGCCGCAGAAACTCAACGCCCTGAAGGACACCCTGCATATTTTCGCCTTCAACTCCAAGCGGGCGGCCTTCGTTGACGCCGACCCCGATGAATACGGCATCGTTGTCCTTGCACAACTGCCCTATTGAAATGTCCTTTCCAACGCGGCAGTTAAAGACAAAGGTAACACCCTTACGCCGGATGAGTTCGATTTCATAATCCAAAATCTTCTTCGGCAGTCGATATTCTGGAATTCCCCAGCGGAGCATCCCACCTGCCGCCGACAGCGCCTCGTACACAGTAACGGCAAAACCCCGCTCGGCAAGGTCACTTGCCGCAGTTAGTCCGGCCGGCCCGGCCCCAATCACCGCGACCTTCTTTGCATTCGGCGCGGGCGTTCTCTCTTTAGGAAGGGCCAGTTCGCCCGACTCAATCATCTCTATTTCTTTATCTGAGGCGAATCGCTTGAGCAGTCTGATGGCGACAGGCTCATCGGCATTGCTCCGAGTACATGCAGCTTCGCAGGGATGGGTACACACGCGACCGCAAATTGCCGACAAAGGATTTCGCTCCCTGATAAGGTTAACGGCCTTGATGTACTCCTTTTTCTTGATAAGCTGGACATAACCCTGCACGTTAATATTGGCCGGACACGTTGTCTTACATGGCGCATGACCGATTTTGAGGATGCCGAAGATATTTGGGGTAGCCTGGGCATAGTGCTTGGCAATAGCTTTGCGTTTTCCCATATTCCTGTCAAAATTATCAGGAACCTCTACGGGGCACGCCTGTGTACACTCGCTGCAGCCGGTGCATTTTTCCTCATCAACGTACCTTGGATAGCGTTTAACAGTAGCTTTGAAATTACCCGGCTCTCCTTCCAGGCCCACCAATTCCGAGAGGGTGAGTATCTCGATATTCAAATTGCGAGCGCATTCGACAAGCTTGGGCGAGACAATACAGGTGGCACAATCACCTGTAGGGAAAGTCTTGTCGAGGTGAGACATCATCCCTCCGATGGCAGCATCACGCTCCACGAGATAGACTTTGAAACCGGAGTTAGCCAGATCGAGCGATGCCTGGACGCCGGCTATGCCCCCGCCCTGAACTAACACCGCGCCAATTTTCTTGTTATTATCTTTATCCATAAACCGGCTGCCTATACCGAACTACGGTTCTTCTTATCGCCTGTTAGACGACGTCTCCAACCGCTGCTATGACAGTCGAAGGCGAGACCATGAGTTTATTGAATCCGAGCTTGTCGGGTGAAATGCCGAGGCACAGTCCGAGCAGTTGTGTAACATATACAATCGGCATGTCATAGCGTTTACCCATTTGTTTTTCGATGTCGCGCTGGCGCATATCCAGATTGATCTGGCACATCGGACAACTGACGGCAATGCAATCGGCGCCTGCCGCTTTGGCCATACCCACAATTGCATCGGTCAAACCGATTACTACATCGGTTCGTGACATCGACAGGCCTCCGCCACAGCACTCGACTTTGTGCGGCCAGTCAAGACTCCGGGCCCCAAGTGCTGTAACCAACCGGTCCAAAGATGTCGGATTTTCCGGGTCATCGAACTTTGTCGCTTCATGCGGACGCACCAACAGACATCCGTAATAGCACGCCACCTTCAGCCCATTGAGCGAATGCTTGAGAGCTTTTTTAATCGCGTCCAGTCTGATGTCTTCGAGAAGCACCTCCATAAAATGTCGTATTTTGACGGAGCCATCGTAATCACGACCCAGAGCATCACCAACTCTTCTGCGAATTTCCGGATTGGTCGATATCTGATGATTTGCTACCTTCATCCTGTTGTAACAGGCTGCGCAGTTGACGACCATATTTAGGCCCATATCCTTGACCTTTATTAAGGTGGCGGCTGGAAGCGAGGCGGCAAGGACGGGATCGGTTTGGTGTCCGGCAGTAGCGCCGCAGCAGGTCCAACCCCTGGGCTTCGTAAGCTCAATCCCGAGCGAGCCGGCCACCGCGAGGGTCGATTCATGCATGTCGCGTGCGGTCGATTCCGCCGAGCATCCTGGAAAGTAAGCATATTTCATCTGTCACTTCCCTTTATCCTGCTTTGCCTTTTTGAAAATCCGCCTTATGGTCTTCCTGTCGGCGCCCATCGGCGGCAATAGAGCGATTTTCCGTTTCCTGAGCATCGTGGGGAATTTCTCTATGTCGTCCATCAGTTTGAGCGTGCCGACCTTGTAGGCGGTTATCATGGCTATGTCGTATGTGCGCCCAAATAACTTAACCGTCTCAAGAAAGGCTCGATTAAAAAGAGGAACATTTCCCTCCTGCTTCGAGGCCCCCTTCGCAAGTGCAAGCTGCCGCAATGCATCCATTACTGCGGCCACGTCAATTTCCATCGGACATCTCGCCGAGCACGTCTCACATGAGACACAGGTCCAGAGGATATCACTTTCAAGGATTTCATCGCCGCTGTTCATAAGGAGCCGACGCATTATCTCTGAAGGAGGGGATTTGACCAGCTTTGCCACCGGACAGCCGCTCGTGCACTTCTTGCACTGCAAACAGACGCGGAGATCAACTCCCGATAACTCTCGTACAGTGTCGGTGATGCCGCCAGCAGTCTTTCCTTTCTTGATCATTACTGTCCTCGATAGAAGATTGAAGATTTTAAATTTTCCTTGTTAAATCTCATTCGTCTCCCATTTCCGAATCGGCTTCCATTTGGGACACCAAAGCCCTAATCTTAACGGGACGTACCTTACGATAGACATCCTGAGGTGCCGCTCTCCGGCCATCCACAATCAACAGCTTGTCAACCCCTATTCCGAAGAGCCGTTCGTTCTCTTGAAGGTAAGGCAGTATCAAATCCCAATCCTGTTGTGTCAATGCGGCGAACTCACCGCCGTTCAACTGTTGCGGAACAACACTGTTATGTGGGTCGCGGATATAGATGGCGCCGCCGGAAGCAAGAGAAAACAGGTTGCTTCCGGGATAGGGTTCAGGCTGTGGTAGTATTCGGCCTGTATCATCAAACTGAAGGCCGTTGAGGATGACAAAACCACCACCCTGCAAGGGATCGCCGGCCATGAAAGACTCGGCGAGGAAGTCGAGACAGGTGCCGTTTATGACCACTCTCGGCCGGCCTACGGAATTGATGAGCGGACGACCCGCTGCATTACCCAGGACATACACGCTACCGCCCTTGGCTCCGTACATGAATGTCTGGCCCACGTCTCCGTGAATAACCAACTTCCCCCTCTTTATGATTTGCCCCAACTGGTCCTGGGCGTTCCCGTGCACAGTTATCGTCAGGCCGTCAATACCGGAGCCGAGATAATCACCGGAGCTGCCATAGACATCTATTGTAACGTCGTCGGTTTCCGGTCCAAGCCCGCAGCCAATAAACCTCTGGCCGCGACAGTCAAAACAAATAAAATGCCGCCAGCCCTTAGCGTAAGCATCCACCAACAGAGCCGCATCGCAATCGCTGCCTTCCGGCGGAAAAAGGCTCGTGTCAATAACGAGAGTCGTTTCGTTTTGTCGGGGCGACCTCAGATCGCCACGGCTCTTGTAGTCGATTAAACGATGCTCAGTATCGATACTTGCCTCCGCACGAAGACGCGGGATATTCCTAAACAATCGATACAAAGCAGCACGCACAACGCAGACAACGTGGCTGGTTTTTTTTGCACCCGTTGAATATCTCCTGTCGTTCAGCAAGGTTAGAGCGTTAATTGCCGTTGCCGTCTCCTCGGGGCCGTATGTCTGATCAGAAAGTATCCTGCATGCTGCTATGAACTCCTTAAACGACCACGATGCGGCGTGGTCACGGATATGCGCAAAAACCGCTGTGGGTCTTGCACTATTAAGGTACTCGTGTATGGGCATTGAAATTTCCGGATGGTGGATGTATGGTACCACATCGACCGTGAAATCACATGCCTCGGTTCCCTCGGGAATGCGAACCGGTTTTCCGAACTTATCGGTACACGTCAACAGCATCCTGCCCTGGGCCCCCTTCTTGCTTTCGCAAGAAAGCGGGGGGGCTTCCAGGTTGAATATGAACGCACCACCGTCTGTGTGGCTGCCTCCCCTTGCGTTCCAGTAACGGTCGGCAACAGGGCTTATGCGTTTATCCTGCTGCGAAATACTCAGAAGCGTGGCGTCTATAGCCTGTTTTTCCGAACATATCAGCCCAACCTGGACCTCGCCATCCAAAAAGGCAAACACCTGTGGCCGCAGCATCGCCGTGTCAGTTATTCCCAACAGTTGGAAATGTCTTTCCCGGGGGACATTGCGGGCAATGATAAAGAACCATGGACCATCCGGCGAAATGTGTATGTGAGCGGCTTGTATTGCCCTATATATTTGCTGTTTCTCCTCAGGCAACCTGTCGAAGTCCAATTCGGTTGTGGGAGCCAATGCCTCAATTATGTATTCCAGCGGATAGCGGTACGTCCGATCGAGAAGATCGAACAGTAACGCCGAGACTTCTGTGTCGGTAAGAAATTGCGGGTAAATATGGCGCTGCCTTAGACATTCACAGACAGAGTGGTAATTCGCAAAATCGCCGTTGTGAACAAGCGCCATATTGATCCCCGCAAATGGATGAGCGCCGCCGGGATGCCATACACGCCCTTTCGTCGGATACCGCTGGTGCGCAATCCAAACGTATGCGCACAAATCATCGATCCTGTAGTATTGAACAACAGCTTCCGCATAGCCAACGACCTTAAGAATCATGATGTTTCTGCCGTGTGACAGCACAAATGCCTTTTTTTCACCAAGGGAAGCATAGTACTGCTGGTTGAGCTTGAAGCTGTTCTGATTGACGAATTCGTCCTCCGCATCGCGCCGGTCGAGCTCAGCCAAGCCGTTGTCTCTGACGAACGAACATAGAACATCCCGCTTAACACGAACGAAGTAACGCCATACATCGGGGGGCTTCACTTCAAGACCTTCCACGCTGTGCCAGTCATTGAGAGTATCGAGTCGGCACGAGGTGGAGACGTCGAAGTTCGTGGTAATGAACCGCTGCTCCATCTCAGTGCGGGCTTTCGGATCCAATAGAGCTACGTGGAGCATGTAGCACTCGTCCAGAACCTCACGGCTCACGCCCAGTTGCTCGGGCTGAAAACCGACAGCAGCGATGCCGCCGCCTTTGCCGTTGCCGCGGTTGTGCATCTGTCTGGACGGCTCATATATGTGCCTGCCCGGTACAGGCTCGGAGCAGCAGAAGCCGACAACACCACAGCCGCCTTCTTCTTCGCTTTTTCTGCCACTTGCGGGAATCCCAATCCCATCGGCAAGCTTCCTTTTTGATTCCAGGAGTTTTTTTACCACACGTATATTCACTTCTTGCGCTCCACATCATTGGTATAGTCAAGATGCATCAGCAGGTCCGTCCGTCCTCGCAGCTCGCGGACACTGCACATGCCAAGTCGGCAAAGGATTTGCACGAGCTCCTTTCGCCAGGCGTTATAAAGATTGATCAACCTTTGCGTCCCCCATTCGACAGTCATTTGCCCCTGTAGTTGGGCATCAGTCGTGGCTATCCCACGCGGGCAGCCTCGTCCGCTCTCGCAGCGAGTGCACCTGACACATCCGAGCGCGACCAGCTCGGCCGTCCCTACTACCACCCCATCGGCCCCCAAAGCTATGGCCTTTGCGATATCGTGAACTGTGCGTATTCCGCCGCTGGCTATTAGTGTCACAGCGTTACGCACACCCTCTGCTTCGAGGAAGGCATGTACTTTACCGATGGCATATTCAATCGGCATCGCGATGTTCTTCTTTGCTATATCAGGTGCGGCACCTGTGCCGCCATAACCACCGTCCAGGTGCACGATATGAGTACCCGCCGCGAAGCTGCCTACAGCAACCATGTCAACATCCGTCGGTGTTGATACTTTTGTGGATATCAAAGCTCGCCTGTTGACGTGTTTGATCCAGTCTATGTGCTTTTTATGATCCTCGATGGAGTACACGCTGTGGAACGGAAAAGGCGAAAAAAGTGATATACCAAGCACCGCCTCCCGCATTTTGGCCACGCTGACGGTATTCTTATCGCCCAGCAAATGCCCGCCCAAGCCGGGCTTTGCCCCCTGGGCGTACTTGAATTCCACAATGGGCACTCGCTGAATTGTTTCCTCTCGCACACCGAAAAGTCCGGTCGCAACCTGCGTGATCACATGGTCGTCATAGGGCCTGAGCCGTTCCATGTATCCGCCTTCACCCGTGCATGTGAACGTGTTCCACGCCACCGCGCTGCGTGCCTTCGAAAGCTGCGTTACATTACTCACCGACCCGAAGGACATCCCTCCGCCGTACCACGGCACATCGATCCTGATTCGAGGCCTGTCATCGTTGCGTCGATTTAATTCGATACTTGTGTCTATTTCATCTTCAGAAATATTCAACGGCGGCTTGTCGGGGAACCTGAACCTTATTCTGTCGAATCCGCCGCCTGAGTTTCCACAATGGTAATCAAAGCCGCAGTCTTCCGCAGGGATGTCGCCGGTCTCGGCCATTTTCCAGGTAGCCAGAATCATATCGGCCGTCCAGCGATAATCCCCCAGCGCCTGCATCATCGGATTCTCCACCATACGCAATGCGCCTTTGGGGCATTTCGCAACGCAGTAGTGTTCGGTCTTCTCACAGGCCGGGCCGACACATAAGTCCAATCGAGGCTCAGCAAAATATTTGTAACCGGGTTTATCCACATGCACACCGTAAGGACACAACTGGACGCATTTGCCGCACCTTATGCAATCGCTGCTGCGACGGATAATATATTTCGCAATGCCGTTGCGATAGCGAATAGGCGCCGGCTTAATCTCACGGGCCACATTCACCTGCGGCACACGTGTTTTATGTGTGTTCTCCGGTAATATTTTACTGAGACTATCTTCTTGTACCGAAAAGCCTGCCAAAGGTTTCCTCCTCAAGCTGTTCAAAAAACATTCCGCGGCCGACATCCCCTCTCAGACGACGGGCCTCCCGCATCCCCATTGCACCCATGACTTCAACCAATTGGTCGTGCCATGCCGCAACGAGATTGGTCATGCGTCCGACACCATACTCGAAATCTATCCTCTCGAGTTTTGCCGGGCATGACATCCCAGGTTTACAGTTTTTACACAGTTGACACTCAAGAGCAATCAGCAGCGGCAGGTCGATTGTCACTAGGTCTGCGCCGCAGATTATCGCCTTTGCCAGGTGTTCGGCCAAGGCTATCCCGCCGCCTGCCATGATCGTGACTTCATCCCGTCGTCCATTTTCTATCAGGGACGTGTGAATCTCTCGTATCATGTCTTTTATAAAGCGAGGATTTTTCTCGCCAATCTCGTTGCCGTTAAGATCGGCTGCGACATGTATTACTTCAATCTCCCGGAATCCCGCCAGTTCGATAGCTCGCTTACCGCCTTGAGAGTCCAATACTACTTTCACCGAAACGACTATGTCCTGACAGATGTCTTTGAGTTTCTTTATCCTCTCGAGAACATCACTACCATCAGGTATTTCTACGAGCCTTGTCTTGCCCAGCACTTCTCTTGGTAGCTGTGGGGCCTCTGGGTTCAGGCAGAACGCCATATACGATAGATAATCCTCCTGGTCGTCCACCGTGAAAGGCCAGTCGCGCGAATCAACTATTGCAATCAGACCGGTGCGCACAGCCGTTGCTCTGAGTATTGGACCCAGCGCAGGCAATGCGTACTGCGGTGAGCTCATGTCGATAATAAGCGGCATCGGAATAGACACAAGAGGTAACCTGTCATCGGTCAGCGTCTTACCTTCAAAGGTGAGAAACGGGAGTTTCCTGCCGATGTCAACCGAAGTGCTGATATACTCGCGCCCGTGGATTCCATCTCGCGTCGGACGGACAATTTCCGACATATCCGTCCACATGGAGTCGAAACCAGGCCCTGAAAACGGGCCTCTGTAACCGGCCCCGGAGACCGGAATCTTCGCAGTCTCAGCCTGCATCCACGTTGTTTGAATAATCTCAGGGGTCCAGTAGCTATTGCCCATGCCCGCGTAAACCGGGTTGATCACCAAACGCAGGAGACCTTTAGTGCAGTTCTGGACACAGGAGAAACAGCCCATGCAGTCGAAAAACAGCGCATCAACGTCGTCAAGATTGCGGATGTATTCGGCCTCCTGTCTGTGGCGGTCATAGACGCATGCCTTCTTCACACAATTATGGCAGCGTGCGCAATCTTCACGCCAATCCACAACGCCGTACTTGCCGATGCGAGGACGCCGCGGTGGGACAGGTTCTGTCTTAATGTGATACTTCTCCGGCATACTTACATGTTCCTATTATTCACGGTCCCGATGCCGCAAGAAGCTCTGGCACAACGACTTCTTTGCCGCCGGAAAAAATATGCACTCCTCGTAAGCCATCCATGTTTCTGATTTCTCTGATTATCTCAGCGCTCACGGCCAGTCCCTCATTCCGCTGGGCGTCCTGGTTGCCGGCCGCCTTTAGCCTGTCTATTATCTTGTTCGGTATCTGGAAATCCGTATAAGTATCGCGGAGCTTCTCCGCTTCCGCGGCACTGCTCAAAGGCCATATGCCTGCGAGAATAGCAATCTTATCGGTAATGCCTTCGGTGCGTGCTGCATCAAGCCACTGTGCAAATGCCTGAGTATCGAAAACGGCCTGGGTTTGTGTGAAGCTCGCACCAGCCGCAACCTTTTTCGCGAGCCGAATGATATTCAACTCCATCGGTCTCAGATAGGGATTTGCTGCTACACCGGCCAGTATGGCAAAATTGCCTTCAATCTTCGTTCCGTCAAGCAGCACTCCTTCATCTCGCATCTGTGTTAATGCAGCGCAAAGCTGAATCGAGTCGATATCATAGACATTCGAGGACTCAGGACATCTTGTCAGTGTCTGATGGTAGCCGGATAAGCAGAGCACATTTTTAATTCCAAGGGATGCTGCCCCCAATAAATCTGACTGAAGCGCGATGCGATTTCTGTCGCGTGTAACCAGTTGATATATCGGTTCCACTCCGGACCGGAAAAGCGCAACCGCTCCCGCAAGGCTTGACATGACAATCCCGCACGGGTTGTCGGCCACGTTCACGGCCAGCACACCATTGCCTAACGCCTTTATTATCGATTCACTCACTGAAGCATCTGCCGTTACTCGAGGCAGGTACTCCGCCGTAATAATAAAGTCTCCCTTGTCTATGCTTCTTGCAAGTCTACTGTCCGGTTTCATGAAGCCGTCTCCTGGAATTAAGGAGAAATTTAAATCCGCCTCGGCGGAAAAATTGTGGAATCACTTAGGGATGACTTCCTTAGTTTTTCATTTTTCATTTTGAACTCCGCTTGGGGATGCCTTACGGCATTTGATTTTCAAGGTCTCTGACTATAGTGCAGAACTCTTCTATTTCATCGATAATCTGTTCCATTCCAGTATCCTTCCTTTGGATGACCGCCATGCGTCCCCTGCCCAGTCCAACCTCTTCAAGCAGCGAGTCAACAGCTTCAGCCCGTTTCCGCGCACGCATGTTTCCCTCAAGATTGCGGCATTCATTCTGCCTGCACATAACTATCGCCACCCCGTCGGCACCTTTTTCAAACGCCTTGACCAGGTACGGCACATCAACCTTTCCCGAACAGGGCAGACTAATCGCCTTCAGCTCATCGCCCTGCATTTTCCTGCAGTCCGCCCATTGGCGGATCAGCTCCTCCTTGTCGAGGCTGTTTGAGCAGCAGAAAATATAGAGCTTCAAAGTTCGGCCATTCATGGTGTTTCGCCCGAATCAACGTTATTTACATCCGTTGTCTCGACAGAAAACATGCAGTGTTGCCACATACGCAACAGGCAGGTGGAGCCCCACGGCTTTACAACCGTGGCACCTCCATATCCTTTGGCGAAACCCGCCGAAGCATATCCGCCTTCGCCAAGGCTACGGCGGATTACCCTTTTCGCATTCATCCACCCCTAAGGGGTGGCTTTCTGCGAAGGCGGGTAAATCTATGGTCTGCTAAATCGTTGGTTGACTCTCTCAGAGATTAACGCTCCTTATCCTGGCCATTTCGTCCTCGGTTATTGCTGGCTTAGTCTCTTGGTGAAGTCGAGGTAGTGCCTAAGAACCCACATTTTCTCTAAAAACTCATTCCAGCCACATGATGGCTCGAATCCGCCTTCGGCGGACTCAGGCTTGACCATAACACCGGACGCCCCCGCGTCTTCTTGTCGAAGACAAAAGCGGGGGCCTTCCAGCTCAGCCCACAAATCAGCCCACACATTCAGTGCATCCTGCATCAAATTGTTCGTCACATTCTTAAAGTCTTTAAGCTCCGCAGTGGACAAAGGCCCCTGAGATGCAACTTGCTCGTGGTTGCCCTCACCGGTTGCCGCTCTTAACGTTTCGGACATATCCACCTCACATGCACTCTCTAATTCCGCCCGGCAATCTTCATAAGTCTGAAGTTCCAGGCGATATACGATATACGAGAGACTCCAGACGACGGACTCCCGTCTCTTGTTCTATAACAAAGTGTGTGCCAGACTCTGGAAATAGTGATTGTCTTGTCTCTAACTATTTCAGAATGCAATACTTATATAAATTCACATTCCTTCTCGCGACGCTCCATCACCTCAGTATATGGGCCAACATATTGCCAACTGGGCTATTATTTGTTCCACTATAAGACTGGTGGCATGATTTCGGGGTTGGGGTTATGTGTTGTTCGCCTCGCGGGGACTATTCACTTATGCCATATTCTCGCATTTTCTTTCGAAGAGTCATACGGCTCATGCCGAGGTGCTCAGCAATCTCGCGCTGGCTCGTCTTGCGAGCGAGTGCTTTGCGGATGATCGCCTCATCGACAACGCGGTGGATAGCCTCCCTTGCTTCAGCCAGATCGCCGGTAGTCTCGCAGAAACGCTCCGTCGCCTGGCGCACCTCGGAGTCATTGGACGAAACATGCCCCACCCGTTCGGCCCCCTTGAGGTTGTGTGAGACTATTTCTTCCGGCAGGAAATCGCCCGATAAGACATTCCCCGGGCTCATGACTACCCCTCGCTCAATGCAGTTCTCGAGCTCCCGGACATTGCCCGGCCAGGGATAGCGAAGAAGCAGATCGAGCACTTTGTGAGATATCCTGCTGATGTGTTTGCTATTCTGCCGATTGTACTTCTCAAGGAAATGATCCACAAGTAGTGGGATGTCTTCGCGGCGTTCTCGCAACGACGGCAAATGAATCGGTATCACATTCAATCTGTAGAAGAGGTCCTCGCGGAATCGCCCGTCTCGAATTTCCTTTTTGAGATCCTTACTCGTCGCGGCGACTACGCGTACATTGACTTGTATAGTCTGCGTTCCACCGACAGGCTCGAACTCCTTTTCCTGGAGGACGCGGAGCAGCTTTACCTGCAATCTTGGACTCATCTCCGCTACCTCATCGAGGAACAGTGTACCTCCATCAGCCATCTCGAAGCGACCTTTCCGGTTTACTACTGCACCGGTGAACGCTCCCTTGACATGGCCGAAAAGCTCCGACTCAAGAAGAGTCTCGGGCAGAGCACCACAGTTGACCTTGATGAACGGACCATTCGAGCGGTCGCTGTTATAGTGGACGACATTGGCGACAAGCTCCTTGCCGGTACCAGTATCCCCCGTTATAAGGATAGCGGCACGAGACTTGGCAGCCGTGGCTGCAGTCGAAAGCACACGTTCAATCACCTGGCTTTGTCCGACCAGATTCTCAAGGCGGTAGGGGCGCCTTAACTCATCCAGCACCTGTTTGTCACGGGCGAGTATCTCGTCTTTCTCAACATGGATTAGTCTGTTGATTTTGAGGACTTGCGAGATGATCGATGCCACTATCAGAAGAACCCTCAGGTCCTTGTCGAGCATAGACCCAACCGCAAAAGGTCGATCTATACTCAGGGCACCCACGACCTCGTTGTCCACCTTGATTGGAACACAGATGAAAGCGATAGGGTAAGCTGCATCTATCCTGCGTGTCGCAGTCCGGTTAAGGAACCGGGAGTCCTGACTTATATCCGGTATGACTTTAGAAATTCCGGTTTCCACGACGTGCCCGGTTACACCCTCTCCGACGGCGTATTCCCCTCTGGCCCGTTCGGCGGCTGTGAGCCCATGTGCAGATGCAATCCTGAGTTTGTTTGCGGTCCTGTCCAGAAGAACCAGCGTCCCTCGTACCATCCCAAGATTGTTTGCGAGCGTCTCCATGGTCTGGTCAAAGAAAGACTGGGGTTCAAGCGCCGTTCCAAGCACTTCACCCATGCGGGTCAGCAGCCCAAGCTCACGGTCTTCGCGAGACTCAGCGGCTATGACCAGGCCGCCGTCAACAACGTGAAACCACTGTGGTACACCGATGTCCGCGCAACGCCTGTTTACCGCTTTCCTCAGCGTAAACGTACGAATTCCCCGCGAGACGGCTATCTCCACAACCACCTGTGTTATGTGCCGCAGCTTCGCGAGGAACCGCTCCGAGTGGGCCTCCTTCTCCAGCAGCCAGTAAGCGACTGTATTAATGTCGAACAATCGCGGGCAGAAGTGCCCGAAGAACCGCAGGACCGTATCCTCATCGCTCCAAAGGTCGAACATCCCAGTCAGGCTGTCGAAGATATACCTGGCATTTATTGATATCTCGGACCCGACGGCTCGCAGCGCATCCTGCAGCGCAGTATGATCCGCCGGATTTTCCACATGAACCGGCCGGGAGAGCACTTCGGGATTGTGAGACTTGAAGAACTCGAGAAACACCTCGTCGTTGTTACCTTTACCTGATGAGAAGCAATCGACAAGCTTGAATCGCCCTGGAGACATAAGACTACCGTAATTATTTACGATAGTCACAGGGGAGCGATTGAAACTTACATATACAACCTGCGTTCCTTCGGCCTCGCATGCCGATACGAAGCTCGATACGAACTTATCTATCGGCGCGCCTGAATCAACCTCCCATACAAGGTTGTCGCCCGCAAGGACGCCGCCGATAAGCCGGTCTATTTCCTCCATGCCTGTAGTTAGTTTGTTGTCAGCCAATAGTTATCCTCTGTGCAATAGAAAATTAAATATCAAAGTTCAAAATGCAAAATTAAGGAATTCTTCCCACTTGTCGGGATTCCACCTTTTTGATTTTTTAATCTTTGAATTTCTTGAACTACACTCCTACTTGAACCGGAAGCCTTTTGCAAGGGGTTTCTCGCCAAGGATATGTGTATGATCTGCCCCCATATTATGGCCCAGTCTTTAGCCTTGCCAGACACCGAACCGCGATAGTGCCGTGAAGTGGGAGGCGAGCAGCAAGCTGAGCACATATCTGCCAGACCATGAAGAGGCTGTCCTCGGCAGGCTGTAAGTTCGCCTTCACCGGAGCAGCAGCAACAGGATTGTCAGGCAGGACCATAGTTGCTCACGTGGTTTGTGGCAGTTTTGTGGCAATTCCAGTTCGAAAACAGCGTCTAAGTCTTTGTGCAGCCTGTAGTAAGTCTCGCAAAGACAAGAGGTTAAAAAAGCCTCAAGCTTGCTTTGGGAGCAGGAGGCCACAGGTTCAAGTCCTCTACCGCCCACTGAAGTTTCTTTATTTCTTAAACCAACGTCGGAAAAACGAGAGATGTTGCGTGCTATTTTGTTTTATCAGTCTGCTCATAGATTTGAGCAATTGTATGCAGCAGCACTTCGAGTTTCGAGAAATACTCATCTTCAGGGAACTTCCCTTTTGTATCTCGCAGCTTCATTACTTCGAGCTCAAGTTGATCTCGTTTGGCCCGCAGTCCGGGCGGCATCTTAGCCTCGGCATCGCTATAGAGAAGATGAAGCTGATGGGCGCGATAGCCGTCGAGAGACACATCATCTCTGGCCTTTTGCACCGGTCTAATGCCTCGAAACCAATCGGCGGGTGTGCCCAGAGCATCTCCGTTGTCGTCGAGAAGGGCATGCTCGGTGGCGAGGCGTCCAGCGGCTAAGTAGAATTCATTGACGCGATGAGAGGCAGTCAAAAATGCCTCGAGCAAGGAGGTCTGGCCATCCTTGTCAAGGTCCGCTTTGGGTTCAACAATCGCCTCGGCCATGTATTGACCGAACTGTGTATAGTTTTGTTCAAAGCCGCTCTTGGTTGCGGTGATCACGACACGTCCTAATGCAGACAACTCTTTGAGAAAAGGGGCGCTTGCGGAGGCCGTGTTGATTACTACAACCGGTCTAAGCATCGGCTTGAGCCATTCGGCCAAATCGTTCGCTGAGATGTCGGGGCCTCGGAGGTTGAATTTTGCTGTTCTGCCGTCAAATGTTCCGTGCCCAATCAGGACGAGCCACAGAGCAGCAGTGGTTTGCGTGGATTCGCTCGCTAACATGTTTTGTAGGCTCGTGCGATCGGACGAGGTCTCAAGTTCATCCAGGCCAATCGTAACGAATCTCGCATTGCTTTTCGAGCAGGCTTGTTTCCAGAGGCCGGCCCATTGGGCGAATTGCGCTGCGTACTGCTCAGTTCCTGTGGCACCGACAACAACTATCACGACCTGGTCTTCCTGCTGTACTGCAGGTGCCGCCGAGGTAGCCACATCGAGAGCCAACACGCCAATCAATAGTGTCATTATTACCGTCACGGCATCCCCTTCCAGCGGCGTAGTGCCCATTCAGCGATAAAGCAAGTCAGAACGAACACAAAGATCGCCGGTAATATCCCTGGCAGGTCCCAGAGCGGCTTGATCAGGACAGTGGTAATCGGAACGTTGCGATTGGGCAGGCTGCCGGCAAAATCGGACAAGTCGCCAAGTTCGATAAGCTGGCCTCCGGTCTGCCGAGCAATCTTCTCGAGCAAGGGCCGGTTGACCTTTATAGACTGGAATTCGCGGGCTTCAAGGTCAGTGGCCCATCCGGTCTCTACGCTGCCGAGTTCAGACCTTTCTGTGTCGGTTACAACAGCCCGGGCAAAATAGCCGCCGCTACAGTGGGGTACATAGATGGCCTCAAACAGCCCGCTCTCGTTTAGTACCGGCTCGGCTGTCAGTTGCACCTTTTGGCCGCTGGGCTCATGCACTTCCATTAAGACGGAGACATTGTCCATAGGCTCAAAATTTTTATTGCGGGCGTGAACCTGGAGCACGACTGGCTGGTTTACTAAGTCTGGCTTTTGTACAACCTGGAGTGATATCCGGCTGGGCACATCGGCAACCAGCCACCGCAGTGTTTGTCTCCAGAATTTGTTCATATCATCGTGCATTTCGGGTCGTTCCAAACCCCATCGCCATATATCGCCGATCATCAGTGCTGCGGTACGTCCGTTACCGAACCGCTGTACAACTATGGCAGGGAGCTGCTGTGTTTGTTCATCCCCTACGGCGGCAACTACTCCGGCGCCGGCCTTGATAGTTCGGACGCGGTTGAGCACGCGAAATCCGGGCATATTCGAGAGCCGCTGTTGTTCTTCCTGTTCGTTGTCACGCAGCCTGGCCCAGGGCTGCAGCAAGCCTTCACGGGTTAGATTCAAACGGATTTGAGCCGTTGTCAAACCGGCGGGCGAGCGGTCCAGATAGACCGGCAGGATGCTGCCGATAGGGGTGTTTTGGTAGTTGCCTTGCTGGAATGATTCCTTGCCGCCGAGCATTAAGAAGCCGCCGCCGCGCTCTGCAACAAACCTCCGGACCAGGTCCATTTGGTCGCGAGAGAAGAATTCCGCATCTACATCATCGAGGACGACCGCGTGATAGTCGAACAATTCTTCTCGTGTTTTGGGAAATCCGTTGCGAAGCTCCGATTCGTCGCGGGTGTTCAGGCGGATAAGAACCGGCTGATCGTACTGCTCGGCCTGCCCATCATTCTTGAAATCAAATCCGCGAAACAATGGATTGCTCAGCTCACCGGCACGTCCTCGCCAGTCGTATTTTGGCTCACGCCTTGCGACTCGAATTAGTCCTACCAGCTGCACCTGCTCATCTTCACTGATTGCCCGTCGCAGGAATTTGTATTCCCAGTTTGGCCTGCCTGCCACATACAGAATTCGGTAGGGTCCCTTTCCACGGTCCACAACGACTATGCGTTCGTTATTGGCCGGTGTCGCTTCCGACGATGCTGCGGATTGATCCGCTGATTCTTCTTTTGGCAGTTCTGCGATGTGCAAGTGATAGAACAAAACGCCGGTCTTGTCAGGACGCAAACGAAAGCGGAATACCTGTTTCTCATCGCTCCTGAGGACCTTCCATTGCTGGTGTTCTATCGGGCCGCCTGAATCTTCGGTCAAATCAATCGCGACGGTTCGGCCGGTATATCCAGTGGCCTCAACATCGGCCTGTATAGTAACCGGGGCATCTTCGAAAGACGTTTGGCTGACGGAAACGTTCGTCAGGGAGATGTCTTTTTGCGGCTGGGCCTGACCAATAACGACAGGGTAAACCGGTGGCAGACCCGATAGGTCGTAGGACTGCTCGGTTATATCCGTAGCGTTGCCGTCGGTCATCAAGAGCACACCGGCCAAAGGCCTGCCGCGGTAACGTTCGGCAATGGTTCGCAGTGTCGCACCGATCGCAGAAGCCTTGCCGTCAAAGACCAGCTCCGAGAAATCCGTTGTTCGGCGTAGTCGCGAGTCAAATACGTATTGGCGAACCTGGAAATTAGCAGCCAGAGTGCTCAACCAGTCGGTCTTGCCAGTGTTCAAAGCAGCTTGAAGGATTTCGGCGCGATTTCGTGTCGTGCCGGGGTCACGGATATTCATGCTGTTGCTATTGTCGGCAATAACGACAAACAGATTGGCACCGGATTCGGCACGCCTGCCACTCCAGAGCGGCTCGACCACACATAGTACCAGAACCAGGACACCCAAAAGCTTAAGACCAAACGCGATTATGTGAACTATACTGATTCGTAATGCACGCCGATATGACCAGAACAATAGTACAATGGTTGCAGCGAGCAGTGTCACTGCCAGCCAAATCCAGCGACTCATGGGGATCGTAATCAGCCCCGGCAACATTCTGTCTAAAGCCGAACTTAACAGCATCAATCATTGCCTCCGAGGTTCTCAAAATACCTTCGAACCACGTCTGTAAAACGTCCTGGCACCGGGTCGCGATCAATCGGGACTGTCGCCTTGTCCGATTGAAGCTGAGCCAGCTTGTCTTTGACACGTTCACGCAGTTCGACCAGCGGATTGGTAATCTGCTGCCGCACCAAATCCCACTGCGGCTCTTTGCCGTGGCGAGTGAATTCAGCCCGAATGGCTCGGGCGCGGTCTCGTACCCTAGCCGCCTCGTTGCGTAAGTCCTCTTCGGTGAGCATCTCTTCAACATCACGCAGTCGGTCGGACCATTGCCTGAAATCGTTGCCGGTGATCGGGCCGTGGGTGTCAATACCACCCAGCCGTTCAGGTGATCTTGAGTCGCTGCTCCGGCTAGTCGGGTTGTTTTGGCCATCGGCATTGGTCCTGGCGCTACGGGTGTCACGTGTTTGTTGGCCGTCGCGCGGTGAGCTTCGTTGTTGGTCATCGTTACGACCAGCATCTACTGAGCTGGTTCGGGATTGAGCATTGGCACGGCGAGTCTGATTCGCCGCCGAGTCCGTCAAATTATTGGAATCACTACTGGATCGTTGTCGACCCGTGCTACCGGCACGAGCAACCTCGTCATTAACCTGCTTGATCAACTCGTCGAGCTGTTGTCGGGCCAGACGTAGTGATTCTGCTTCGTCACCGAGCACGTTTCTGGCCGCCTCTTCTACACCTTTTCTGAGGTCTTCGATACCCTTTCCGGCCTGTCGCTCTATCTCACGTGCCTGCGGTAGGAAGTTTCGTCTGAGCAGCTCACCGGCCACCTCAAGCGCCTTGTCAACATTGTCTGTGCTTGCCTTGCGCAAGGTATCATAGAGCGTTCTCGAAAGCAGTGGTTCCGAGGTCTCCGCCTGCTCGCTCACGTCTTTCATCTGGTCGATGAGTTCTTCGGCACTCTTTTTTTGCTGGTCGATCCGATCCGCCAGCTCGCGGTTCACGCCGGTGTCCGTAAGTGTCTTCTGTCTCGAGTCCACCTGCTGTCTTATTTGGTCGGCTATCTCCCTTTGTCGCTGGTCAAGCTGCTGCGCCTGGTCACGCATATTGCGCATCTGGTCTGCAAATTGGCTGGCGGCATTATGACGAAAGTCCTCACGCATTTGCTCAAGTTGGCGCTGTGCACGCGTGGTGGAAGTGATGGCCCTTGAAACCATCCCCTGTTCCAGCTCATCAGCGGATTGACGAATCCTTGACCGTGAGTCAGTGAGCTGCTCTCTTGTCTGGGCCATACGCTGGCGGTTTTCGGGCCTTTCCATTCGTTGCTGCAGCTCATCAACATCTCGAATCGCCTCCATCTGCTCTTCTCTCAGACGCTTAAGCTCGCGCAGAATTTCCTGTTTCTGCTGCTCATTCTGGGCCTGCTGAAGTGCCGCCTGAGACTCTTTAAGCTTGTCGCTCATTTCACTTTGTCGCCGTGCCAGATCTCGAAGCCGGTTAAGAACCTGGATATCCTCACGCTGAGTTGCTTGCTCCTGTGACTGGGCCAATCGCTCCGTCTCGTATCGATTCTCCCTTTGTTTGAGCTCCAACTGTTGCAATTGTTGCTCGAATCGGGCGGCATTGTCGTTATTGCTTCTACTCGAATTACGGGCAAGTGCAACCTGGTGCTCGCGTTGTCTCAATTTGAGAAGCTCTTGATACGCTGACTGCTCTGCGGCCAATGCCGGCGTCAACTCTGCTGTTGAGGCTGATTCCGCCGCTCGGCTCAGGTGGTCCAGAGATGTCTCCATGTACTTTGTTGCTGCCTGTAGCGCCTTTGTCGCCGGTTCCGTCTGGTCTATAGCTTCGCCCTGGCCGGCCTGTGTCGATGCCGACCGAGCTTTCTTTAACACGTCGGCCTGCGATTGGCGGACGACATCGAGGTCTTCTTCTTGGTCATCGAGTCCGCCAGACTGATCGGCCTGCTGCTTGATATTCCACGTGGCGCTGATGATTTGCTTCTGCAAGCGGGCGAGCTGTTCGCCTTGCCGGCCCTGTTGCTGCTCACCGCTCTGGTTTTCTCTTTGGTCCTGACTGCTCTGGTCTTGGAACGACTGGCTTTCGCGGAATATTTCCTCGAAGTGGCGTACCTCGCCAAAGTACATATCGCTCGTGGTTCTGCGGATATTGCCGTTTGGGCCCACGTCATCGGCCCAGAAGTAGTATGTCAGCAATTGATCCGGCTGGGCGTTAAGCTCCTCCAGTGCCAGTAGATACTGAATCTGTCTTTTCTCATTTGATACCGCCGATTGGCTCTGTGTGATGTCCTTGCTCTGCGTGCCTGCAAGAGTGTAATTTAGACCATAGCTTGTCACACCATAGTCATCGGAGACCTCAGCTTCCAGAGATAGCTCTTCCAAAGGAGAAGCCACTACATCACGATTGGGAAATACAATCCGTAGTTCGGGCGGCAGATTCTTATGGACATCAATCACAAACCGCGGCGGTCCGACCAAAGGCGGACTTGCCCGCCCCTGAGCATCAGCCAAGTGCAGCTCGTATCGTTGACTCTGCGTTGCTGTGATTGAAGTCGTATAGATGTTCGGATGCTCGCCATTTACGGTCAGCTCCAGGACGGGTTCATCTTTGGGGACAAGCTGTGCCGTAGTCACCGCCTTGTTGAGAATGAATGTCAGGATAACCTGCGAACCTTCCAGAACACTGACCTGGCGTGTGTCTATGATGACCTTTTCGGGTAGTTTCGTGTATGAAGGGTAAACAATCTTCGCATCAGCCCGAGTGAGGGAAGGGTACTCGTATACGCTGATTTTATAATCCCGTGTTCGTCTACCTGCGTATTCGATGTGGTAAAATATGTCGGCCTTAACATCCTGAATAATGCCTCCGAACACAGGATCATCGAGGTTTTTGCTCAACGTAATTTGCTGTAGTTCTTGGCCGGATGCTCCAAACAGAAGGCTTGCTTCCGGCGGCACGCGGCCGTCAAACCGTGCAAGTATGACCACCGGCGTTCCTAATTCAACAGTGGTATCTCCTGGAGTGACGGTGATGCGATAACCTTTTCTCGTTAGCACACCTCCATCGGTTCTATGTGAAGAAGAAGTGGATGGTAACATCTGTGACAGTATCGCGATGAGAAATAACAGGGCTGCAATCCAGCCGATATTTGCCAATACAAGCTTATTTGTTGAGACGCTCCGCACCCAGTCATAATTTGTCGCGTGTGCGAGAGCTTCCTGGATGACCCATTCCTGAAGGTAGCCAAATAGACCGTCGGGGCTTTTTGGCTCCTGTTCTATCGCTGCCAACAGCAGCGCCTGCAAATCAGGATGCTGCTGCTCGATATTTCGTGCAACGGCTCGGTAGTCCGGCTGCATACGGCGAGCTTTGTACAGCACCAAAATCGTTCCCAGAGCGGCCAAGATAAACAACGCCCAATTTACGACCGGCGATTTCCATCCCCAGAGCCAATTTGTGCCTATAAGACAAATACCTATCAGTCCAAAAACGAGCCAGAGGACTGACAGCCGCCGGGCCAGATACAGATGCCTTCGGCGATTCACTATTGGTTGGAGTCGTTTGCGAAGAGCTTCTTCTATCATTGTTGTTCTCCGTGAGAGGCGGCGGAAGGGCGAGTTAACCAACCCGCCAGCCATATCTCAATTAGCAACACAGCTAATATTGCAATAAGCACCCACCGCCAGAGTTTTTGCTCATATTCCATTTCAGAAATACTGCTATGATGACTCGTTTGGCCGGTCTTTTCGATGGCGGCATCGTAAGATTGTTTGAGCGAGACACCCAATTTTTCGAGGTCTTCGATCGGCATAGGAGCTGTCCGGCATTCCGACGAGGTTAGGTTTACCGCGAAAAGCTGGTTCCCGGCAGTGGACTCAACAGCATAAAACCCGGGCCGGTCCGTCTGTACAAAAGTTTGCAGGCCAGGGTCCGGACGAACCAAAGAATTGTCTGGTTTGCGAATCTGCAGGTTTGCTGATCCCGACATCAGCCAGCTCGGTATAGGTACAGGTTCGCCCACGAAATACTGCGATTGCTGTCCTGTAAAAACGCCGCCATATTCAAGGATTGAGTAAAGTAGCGGAACGAATTTGGACGAAAGCGCCAGATCGCTGTCCGACGGGTGCCATCCACAGGTCAACACGAGCAGCGATCCTTTACCCACTAATATCTCGAACCAGGCAGGGTCGTTGCTGTCGAACCAGGCCAGCACCTGAGCGCCCGGACAATCGGCGATGTTGATTCGCCGATATTTCCAGAAGTGTATCCGTGTGAAGTCCCCAAAGCGGGGTTCACAGAAAGGTGCCAGCAGCGGATGCTTGAATTCAATCCGGCCGAGCATGGCGTACCCACGACGGGATTGTGGTTCAATATCAGCCTCCTCAAATTTGAGGTTCCCGATCCCTGCAAGGCCCGCCAGGGTTGTGACAGATCCGTCTCCGGGCGGAGCGGACTTCATAACCAGCAGAAGCGTTCGGCCTGATTCGAGGTAACGTCGCAAGGTAACTATGTTCTCCTGGTTAATCGTATCGGCAACAATGATCAAATATGCCGTCTCAATATCTGTGGCTGCGATGGCTTCATTGCCTGGACGGGAAATGACACGAAATTTCAGTGCGCCGGTATCTCCAAAGGCTCGGCGAACATAGTACAACATTTCCCTCGAATCATTGGGATCGTCGCTGCCGATGTAAAGGATATTGACCTGCTGTTGCAACTGCGGTGTTACATACAGGGCATTATCAAAATCGTGGTCATCACCCGTCAAGATGAGTTTCCCGGCTACTGATCCGTTTGCTCGTGCGGGTGCTTGCACGACTATGCTGTGCCCGGCCGGCACGTATGTCTCTGTGGTCTGGCTCGATGCTATCGCGGGAGCATCATCGGCCCAATTCAGATGAAAACGCTCGTTGGTTGCATCGGGCGAGTTAATAATGCGAATACTCGGATGCCCATCACCGCCGGGATCGGCCAATCCGCTGCGGCCCGCCACCAATTGCAGTGCTGCATTGGTAGGGCCTTCGCAGCTAATCAACTTAACTACTAATTCCACTCCTTTGGGCCATTCGTAAGCGCGCAATGCCTCAAGGTTGCTGCCTTCCTGCAAATCGCTGATAAGCACCACCTGGCGCGCTGCGATCCGGCCTGAGACGGATTGTCTATCCTCGACCTCATCGTCCTCAATAGCTTCTGCTGCGGTGACCAGAGCGTGACCAAGATTAGTCATAGCCCAGCTCGGTAACAACTTCGATAGATGTTCGATTCCGATCGACGCTCGCTGCGAGAAATCCAACGCCCCCCATTGTTCGAATCCTATCAGTGTTTGTGTGCTCCGATCAAAGGTCATAACACGCACCCGGTCGGTCTGACTTACATCCTCTAATAACGACCGTGCCTCGCTCATCGTCTGGGCCCACATTCCGGCTCGCTGCATGGATGCGCTGGTGTCGATGAGCAGGACTATCCGCCTGCCGAGTTTGGCTCCAGCGGAATTCTCCACGGCAGGTCGTGAGAAGAAAGGACGCGCAAAGGCAAACGCAAGCAGACACAATACGATGCACCGTAATACCAAAAGCGGCAGGTTCTCCAATCGGCCCCGATTTCTAAGTCGGGGCATTGTAGTCCGCAAAAACATCAGGGAGCTAAACGTCACGCGATTACGCGTGTGACGGCGAACCAAATGCAGCACGATCGGCAGACTAATCGCGGCGATACCTGCCAGAAATAACGGATAAAGAAAGCTCACACCATCCTCTTTAATTATTCATTTTTAATCTTTGGATTTCTTACTACATATCTGACCTGCTTCCTGCGACGCATCCGGTGTTGTAGAAAGTCCAATAAGGCCAAATCAAACGGACGATCTGTTGCGAATAAATGGTAGTCGATACCGAGGCTTTGGCATGTGGACTTAGTTTTAGCCAGATGTTTATCCAGCAAATGTTTATAACCCGTTTGAGCAGCGGGGGGATCCACATACATATTGCGCCCGCTTTCAACATCCTGGAACAGTGCCGGTGAGTCGAAGTCAAAGTTTAACTCGGCCGGATCCAGTACATGGAACACAACAACATCATGGCCGCCTGCACATAGATAGCCCAGGTCTGCTTCAAGCCGGTCAATCGATGTCAGCAGATCTGAAATCAGCACGATCAGCCCTCGCTTGGTCAGCATTTGAGCAAGGCGTTGCAGCGGCGGGCCCAAATCAGTGGCGCTACCCTTGGGGGAGGTCTCCAACGCTAACATTAAGCGGCGCAGATAACCTAATCGGTTGCGGGGTGGCATATATTGTCTGATCTGATTGTCGAATGTCGCCAGGCCGACTGCGTCACCCTGAATGAAGAGAAAATAAGCCAGTGTCGCCGCAAGTGTGCCGGCATATTGCCACTTGCTGTAGCCTCCGGAACCGTAACCCATTGACCGGCTGTGGTCAATCAGCAGGTGGCATCGCAGGTTCGTCTCGTCTTCGAACTTTTTGATATAAAACCGGTCGCTGCGGGCATAGACTCGCCAATCAATGTAGCGGGGGTCGTCACCGTATGTATATTGGCGGTACTCGGTAAACTCGACCGAAAAGCCGTGATATGGGCTTCGGTGAATGCCCTTCCAGAATCCCTCGACGACTACCTTAGCGCGCAGCTCCATCGACTTGATCTTCATTAGCGAGACCGGATCAATCATACCGTCGGCGTACTTGGTAGTGACTGCCAAGTCGGATGGTGACGCTTTGACCGTCATTTGATGTCATTCTCCTTGACCGCTTTCAGCAGGCGGTCAACAAGGTTTTCGATAACAACACCCTCAGCCTCAGCGCGGTAGTTGATCAGCAGACGATGTCGAAGAACCGGATGGGCCAGTGCTCGTATATCCTCAAAACTCACGTGGCTCCTGCCGTAAAGCATCGCTCGGGCCTTAGCGCCGAGCACCATATATTGTGAGGCGCGCAATCCGGCTCCCCACGTGACCCACTCGTTCACAAAATCCAGCGGATTATCCTTGCCCGGGCGAGATGACGCCGCGATCCTCACGGCGTAACGTATCACATCCTCGGCAATCGGTACCTTGCGTACTACGCTATGGAATCGCAGCAAGTCTTCGCCGGTAAATACTTGCTCGATTGGCTCAGGCTCGACCGTAGTGGTCTGACGAACAACGGCCACCTCGTCATCTTCCGACAGGTAATTTATTAATACATTGAACATGAAGCGGTCGAGCTGGGCTTCCGGCAGCGGGTACGTGCCTTCCATCTCGATAGGGTTCTGCGTGGCAAACACAAAGAATGGCTCGCTGAGCTGATAGCACACACCGGCAGCAGTTACATGGTGTTCCTGCATAGATTCGAGCATTGCAGCCTGTGTCTTGGGGGGTGTGCGGTTGATCTCGTCGGCAAGAATCATATTCGCAAAGATAGGTCCTTTTACGAATATCATCTTTCTGCCTTCGTTTGTTTGTTGAAGGATTTCGGTGCCGGTGATGTCGGCAGGCATAAGGTCCGGCGTAAACTGAATGCGTTGAAACTTCAAATTAAATAGTTGTGCGAGGGATTTGACCAGCAACGTCTTGGCCAGACCCGGCGCACCGGTTATCAGACAGTGTCCTCCGGAAAGAACCGCGATGAACAAATGCTCGATTACATCTTCCTGGCCGACGATTACCTTTGAAAGCTCGGCACTCATTCGCTCACGTGCACCTTTCATCTGTTCGACAGCCCATCGTTCGGTTTCGTACGTCTCGGTAGCCAAAGTCGTCTTCCTTTCTTATCCGCGGTGATTGCAGATAGTTACGGGCCGCTTACCGTCGGCGCTATCTTAATGTGTCATTGCGTAAAATACGATATTGATTCCAAGTGGGTATGCCTTCTTCTCTGAAAACTCACGAAAGTACCACTCATTCTCACCCTCTCGTTCCCATCCGTCACCAAGGTCGGTGTTGTGACAGATAACAGCCATCATCCGGCCCTGGTCGTCATAAATGGCCTTGTAATGAACTTCGCGAGCATCTGGACGTTCCCATGTGATACCGTAAGGACGGCCGCTCAAAGCGACATTGATGCTCGGAATTTGCGGTTTTTCCTTGAGATCGAATACAGCGTGAAAAATCGGGTGGTCCAAGCTCAGCTCGACCGGTTCGCGGTCTGGGAAAACCCGCTTGATCTCTTGGTAAAAATTATTCCACTCCGCTTCGCCCCAGAAATCATCAACCATTAGGAACCCGCCGTTGAGCAGGTAGCGGCGCAGAGCTTTGACCTCATCTTCACTGAAGACCAGCCGGCCTGGTTCCACAATGTAGATGAAGGGGTAATCAAAAAGTCTCGGATCCGTCAGTTCGAGTATCACCCCGTCGGGATTGACCTCCATTGAAGTCAATTGATGCAGGCGGTAGGAAAAGTTAAGATCGCTGTCGGGGTAGTCCGTTGCCCAGCTGCCGCCGCTAAAACCTCGACCGTAGCCGCGACCAAACCTGCCCCCCTCGAATCCGCGTCCGCCGTAGGAAGAATATCTGATTCGCACGAACGTGAAGATATCTTGAGAGAACTCCTTGTCGGGCTCCCAGTCGGGAACACCTCTTCTATCGTAGTATCTCTGTGCGAATGTAACAGTCGCCCCCACAGCCGCAGCGATGAATAAGACAATCACCCACCTCGGTTTTGTCATTGCGTGTTCTCCTGCCGTCCAGGTCCGGCGCCGACTGAAATTATCGTCGATTGAGTCTGGTCTTTCAAATCGGCAGAGAATGGTTTGCCGGCATTTTCAAGCATCCTCAACAGTAATCGATGAGCCTCGCGGAAGCGTGGAGCATCTGCAAGAGCCTCGAGGATGTACTTCTTCGCAGCGGCAGGTTCCCGTTCCTGGAGCAGTCGCGCCAAGCGGTAGTTGACTTCGGCCGGGTCCGCCGGGCCCACCAAAAGTAGACGACGGTATGATTCAACCGCCCGCTCGTCCTGGCCAAGCTCTTCGTTAGCCCGGCCCAGCCGCCAATAGACTGTCGCCAGCAATGGATACACCGAGAGGTACTTGTCGCCGTATTCAACTACCTCCCGCCAGCTCTTCTGTTCCATCCCGATATCCATCAGCCGACCGTAGGCATCAGCCGCGTCGGATGATAGCGACGCCAGTTTATTGAGCACCTGGCGTTCCTGTTCGATCTCACCGAGTTTGTAATGCGCTTCGGCAAGAAGTCGATAGGCATTGCCCTCTCCGGTATATTGTGGGTATAAGGAAATCAGCTTTTCGAGCGGATTCTTCACTTCTTCCCACCTGCGATTGGCCAAAAGGTTACTCGCGTACAGTCTCAGTGCCCAAAAGCTATTAGGGTGCTTTGCCAGCCATTCGGTCAGCCTCTCTGGGTTAGTAGGATCGACCTGTTCCCTTTTCGGCTGCTCCCAATCCACATCTCGTGCCAAATCCTCAGCACGTTTGCGAGCAAAAGCCTCAAATTGTTTCTCTATCTCTTTCAGCGGCGCTGCATGTCTTGAGATGGCAGTGTTGATCTGGTCGCCTTTGGCCAAGTCGGCGAGGATTGCTTTGAGGTTCTCAAGGCCGAACCGCTCGACCAGGAACTCGACGACAAGCGACGATTCATAGTACGCAAACTGCAGGTGCATTGGACTGGGTGGATTCAAAAAAGCCGCACTGAGATTACCAATCGGCGTCAGTTCTCCCGCAAGGATCATCCTGCGATACTGCGGGTTCATTTTTTGACCCCACGTTGGATTCCGCTGCAATTCTTCGTAATCGGAAATTCCTTCGCTCAACCACCGAGGCATTTTGTTGCCGGTCAGACTGAGAGTTACTACGTGACAAAACTCGTGCCAGAGAGTCGCCTCCCAGTTGGTGGGGCTTTGGGCCTTCGGACTATTCGCGGTTATCAATTTGCCGAAGCACACACCGAGGAATCCGTCACCGCCCGGCATCCCGAAAGTGCGGACGGCGAAATCCTGCTGATTAGGAAACAGTTCCACTGTGACCGGTCTGTCTGATTCGAGACCATACTTTTTGCACAGCTCTGATTTGGCTTGCTGCAGCAAGATTAATACCCTGTCACCGTAAACGGCCTCTTCGAGTCCGTCCATCCTGATGATAAATCCGTTGCCCGTCAGCGTTTTGAATTTGGACAGGTTGTCGCGCAGGTTCACAAGGTTGTAGGCCTTAACGTTGTACGGATCCTCGGCGCAAACTTCATCTGCCAGGTTCCAGCCCTGTTGTTCGTCGCCGAGTCGAAGCAGGTCCTCGGCCAACTGAATCTTGGCCGGCAGATAGGAGGGATCGAATTTTAGTGCCTGACGCTGATACCCAGCCCCCTCAGCAAAACGATACTTCTGGGACAATTTTCTGCCGATCAGATAATCCACCTGCGGATTTGTCGGCCAGAACTTTAGCGCATTGGCGCGAAGCTTATTGACGGTATTGGGGTCATTAGCCAGATGAGTTAGCAGTGCACGGTATGCCCAGGCCTCCGGGTGCCATGGATTCACCGCAATCACTCGATCGAGCGACACAGCCGCCGCGTCATAACTTTCACAGTCAATCTGATGCTCGGCTAATAGTATCAATGCCGGGCTGTGCCTGGGATTCATATAAAGTGCGGCGTCCAGCGATTTAATCATTGAATTGCGATCGCTGTTGTAAAATGCCTTAGCCAATCCGCAATGCATGTCAGGGTCGTCCCCGAATCGCTCAAGACCTTTGCGATATTGATTTGCGGCCAGTTCATAATCCTGCTTGGTCATTGCCAACGAACCGGCCGCAAGATAGGCCTCTCGGCAGTTCGGGTCGTTTCTTATGGCCCGGTTGTAGAACGCATCTAATACGACCCGTGGTTCGCCCCCAATCAGCAGAATCGACTCTCCCAAGGCCACCAAGTCCGGAGGCTCCCAGAATCCGATCGCGACGTTGTTGCCGAGCCGGTAGATTCTTGCCAGCATTTCAGAAGCACGATTGGTCTGGCCGCAGTACAAATTCGCCGTATGCCCGAGCTTCAATAATCGAATGCTCAGCGGATAATTCAGTAGGGCTGCATCAATTTCCTTGGCAGCTTGCTCATATTGACCCAGTGCCATTAGCGATTTAATCAATAGAATTCGCCATTCTACCCCGGATGCCCTGTCCTCGACAGCCTTTCGTACGGACTCTAAGCATTGCTCATATTGGCCGGTTTTATATTGCTCGGCAGATGTGTCAAGACCTGCAGCATAGGCGGACCGGCTCGCTCCCACCGTAAATGCAGTACAGGCCGCCATCAAAATTAAATGGCTGTGGCGCAACGTATGCCTACGCAGAGAATCCATAAGATAGAAGACAGAAAACTATCGACTAACGACTATCCCCTAACGATTATTGGCACATACTATAGATTTTAAGTATGGACGTAATGGCAGGCCTTTGTATTCCATGAATCCGGGTAGTGGTGCATCAGGTCCGGCATATCTCAAAACCCCGCTACGAGAACCAATCTTTCCACACCCGTTGCGGATTGCCTGCCCTCCATAGCCCACATGGAGACGGAGGATTATTGCGAGGCTTACAGGCCGAAGCAATCTCAACCATTTCCTGCCCAAACGTCCGACCGCCGTCTGACCAGCCACTTCAGCAGTGATACGTTAACGGCGTTCTCTTGTGCGGCTGGTTATGCCCGCCAACACTGTACTATGTAATTCTGAATTTGGATTTGTGCGGCCAAATTTCATACTCAGGTCTATCAAACTGTAGGAATTCTATCGGAGCGCCATTGTCTTCTATAAATGCTACAGTCACACCTTTTGTGGGACTGTTGGGTTCGATTAGAATTTTTTGACCTGCAATAGCCTCCTTAATATCTTCAACTACAAATGCAACATGCGGAACTGTCTTGACAAATTCCGGCAGAGGGCAGTCAGGGTCGAAACGCATCCATTCCACCCCGTATGGACTTTGAAAGTAACCCGATGCATAAAGCTTGTATTCTTCGTTGTAATCCTCTTCAGGCAATGGATTATTAGTTGGAATACCAACGTGATGATATTTTAGTTCCCGCATACCCATCCCTTCTGTACGTATCAAAATAGCGGCATAACCATTTGTTATCTGGTTCTATATAACACGCTGGCGGATCAGCGGCTGGCAACGACATAATGATAGTCCCGCCTGTCGGTTCGGGCAATCCCCAGTTGCAGAATAGTTCCAATCATACCACGGTTGATAATTGTTATTCCTGTGGAAGCGAGAATCCAGAGGCCAGAATACAAAAGAAATCATAAAAAAAGAGTAGGGATGTCGGTAAATAACACAGAAAAATTGATAATTGATGATTGATTATTGATTATTTGAAAAGAAGGATGGGTGGCGATACTGATTATGATATTATTATAGGACTATTGCGTTTTTGAGCTAATAATGAGGGTAAAAAGGCACCCAAAATCAGCAAAAATTGACCAGAAATGAGCAAAAGTGCGCCTCTTTAGAGCAAAAGTGAGCAGAAGTTGATACTTTTTAAGCATTTTTTATATCCCACTGGGAGGGTAGGAATTCGTGTCTCGTCGCTCTTGTCACGTGACCCAATGAGTGGATAGGTATGTGAGAATATGAGAAGATAGGTAAAAGGGGAAGACAAAATGATTAGGGATAAATGATTATTGATAAATATAAAAGATGTACGACTGCGAAGAGTAAAGCTTCCGCCAAAGGCGGATTACCCCCTGCGAATCTTCACTGCGATTCGACCTTTGGCATCGAAAGCCGAAACAAACCTGCTTGTTTCGGATTTAGTAATTAGGTTTTCGAGTTTCCCGAGTTTCCGTGGGAAATGCGGGATTGACAGGCGTCTGAGGTTATGATACCTTTGATCCAGCGAAATAAGTGTAACGGTAATCTATCATGTCGCAGGTAGTTAGCAGAGATATGGCGTTGGCGGCGGTCAATGCATATGAGGCGATTAAGCGACCTTCGCTCAAATGCCACATTGACGAGGTCGGAAAAACCCTATATGGGATTAATAGTGACATGTTTGTGATACCGAAAAACGATGGATGTACCCAATAAATCATAAATGCCCCCAATAAATGCCCAATAAATGAATAGGATGGGCAACCTAAGAGATACGATATGCGCGACCTGTCCTGAGCACGATCGAAGGATACTATTAACGCAATGTGCAATACGAAATTGTACGAACTATCGTCTGCACTCTGACGCCGCGCCTGTGACTAGCGCCGCCAGGTGCCTGAAGTAACTGGGATATAGAGTAAATTAAAAGGAGATTTTACCATGAAGTGCTTTGTAATAATGCCGTTTTCAAAGCAATTTGACAACGTCAAAACAGCAATAAAAACAGCGGTGACGAATATTGGATTAGAATACGTCAGGGCGGATGAATATTACAAGCAAGGAAAAATAACTGATCAACTCATCAACGAAATTCAAAATGCTCAAATTTGTATCTGTGACATCACTGGTAATAACCCGAACGTAATATGGGAGTTGGGATATGCCTATTCCAGGAAGAAGATTGTTATTCCTATTGCGCAGTCAAGTGATGATCTTTTTTTTGACGTGAATGTTGATAGAACGATAATTTATAAGAAACAGAATTTGAAATCTACTCTTACACAGCCGCTTGAATTATCCCTTGGAGCAGCAAAGAAGGATATCAAGCAAATGGCAATTGAAGAGTATTATTCTGCCTTTTCTCACAAAGCGGTTTCCCAAATTGTTGGGTCAAAAAAGATACCGGGTACACGATTTGACTTCTTTAATATGGTTAAGTCTGCAAAGAAACATGTTTTTCTTGCAGCTCAGAATCATTACTTCTTCGTACGTAGTAAAGCAAACAAGAAAAAATTTCATGACGAAGTTCTGAGATTTTTACGTAGGCATCCTCAAGCAATCTTCGATATCATGCTATGTAGCAATGAAAAAAAATATGAGCATGCAATAAAGACATGGCAATATGTTACAAAGGAAAGATATAAAGAAGATCTTGAAGAGTCTGTTGAGTATTTGAGAAATCTGCTATTAGAGATCAATAAAAACTCAAAGATCTCAGGTAGACTTAGGATTCATAAAGTTGAATTCGTTCCTTTCTCCATTAATTTCTTTGATCCAGATGATGAAGAAAATGGGATTCTGGCTTTTGTGCCAAACGCATATGAGGAAAAGAATATTGTGCGACCTGTTTTTGCTTTATCAAGAAAGAATAATAGTGATATTTTTGACCAATATTGGCCACCCTTTCGCCAAAGATTTGAAGATATAAAAAATGACAATATCTGAGACCCGCAGCATGGCCGGTCCTCCTGCGCCTGCGGATTGTTGAATCGAACCAGTGGCTGCACTCGGGCACCGCATGCGCGGCGCCGGCGAGATTGACGTCATGCGGAAACAATATAAAAAATGGTTGGACGGCACAGAAGAAATAGAGGAACCACAGAATGAAAAAGAAGAGAGCCGCGAAGAAAACAATCACAAAAAAGAAGCTTACGAAGAAAGGCAAAAGTACTCGAAGTATAGGCCCGAAGAAGAAGAGGAACCACAGAATGAAAAAGAAGAGAGCCGCGAAGAAAACAATCACAAAAAAGAAGCTTACGAAGAAAGGCAAAAGTACTCGAAGTACAGGCCCGAAGAAGAAGTAGCCGATAATCCTTATGAAGCTTAGTGAATACAAGAAGGACTACGATGCCCTCACGGGCAAGGCCAGCGACGTGGCACGCCACCTTTCCTTTGCCGGGATCGCTATTGTATGGATATTCAAATCAGGAGAAGGCCCCGAGACGACCGTCCCCAAACTACTGCTCCTCGGCATAGGACTATTTGCGGGATCCTTGTTCTTCGATCTCCTTCATTATGTCATCGCTTCGGTAGTTTGGGGAAATTTTCACAGGAAACAAGAGAAGAAGTTGGCTAATCCGGCTGACGATCCCGACCTCACAGCCCCAGCGTACTACAACTGGCCAACCATCTGCCTGTTCGTTCTGAAGTTGCTGGCAGTCTTGGCTGGGTATGTTTGTCTCGTCTGGTTCCTTGCCGAAGCTTGGCTCGCTTAACTCAACCGTCCTGCGGCCGCGTCGATGCCAATTTGACGAAATAATAGGGACATCTCTGAAAGAGCGGGTCCTGTAATTGATTTCAATTGCCAAGCAACAGGAACTTCAGGAGAAACCATCATGAGAAAGAACGAATCGGTTGTGTGTTGTCTCACCGTATTGATTGTGGCTGCAACGACGTTCTCAACCGAGTCTGGGAACTGGCCGGGCTGGCGCGGGCCGGAGGGAACCGGTGTGTCTTCGGAGAAGAACCTGCCGCTAAAATGGAGCGCGACCGAGAACGTGCGATGGCACGTCCAACTGCTTGGCCCCTGCAACTCCTCGCCCATCGTCTGGGGCGATCGCGTCTTCGTCACGCAGGCCTTAGACGGCGGGAATCGCCGGACTGTGATGTGCTTCGACCGTGCTGACGGCAAGCTACTCTGGCAATCCGGGGCAGCGTACAGTGAAAAGGAGACGACACAACAACAAAACAATCCCTATTGCTCCGCGACGCCCGTTACGGATGGCGAGCGGGTCATCGCGTTGTTTGGCTCGGCGGGACTCTACTGTTACGACTTTGCCGGCAAGGAGATGTGGCATCGCGACCTGGGCAAGATTAGTCACATGTTCGGCAATGCCTCGTCGCCGATTCTGTATGGCGACCTGTGCATCCTGTTCTTTGGCCCGGATGAGAAGGCCCGGCTGATCGCCGTCAACAAGCGCAACGGCGAGACCGTATGGGAGGTCGAGCCGCCCAAGTTTGACCCCAGCGAGCAACAGTCGTTTGAGGGTCAAGGCCCAGGGGGTGGCCCTGGCAGGCCGGACGCAGGCAGGGGGCCGGGCGGCCCCGGTGGCCCTGGTAGTTTCGGACCGGCGATGTTTCTCGCCCCGCAGATGTTCTCCCAGGCTGACAAGAATGGCGACCAGAAGCTCACGAAAGAGGAGTTTGCCGCCTTGGCAGACGCTTGGTTCGACAAGATGGACTCGCGCAAGACGGGAAGCCTGAGCCAGGAGCAGTTTACAGAGAAACTTAACGATGTGCTTCCGCCGCCTGAGGGGTTCGGTTCCCCCGATGGAGGGCCGGGTGGAGATGGACAGCGGCCTGAGGGCGGACCCAGATTCGGTCCCGCCGGGTTTGTGGGGCCGGGCATCTTCAGCATCGCAGACGCCGACAAAAACAGCTCACTGACCCGTGCCGAGCTGAAAAGCACCTTTGAGAAATGGTATGGGCAATGGGATTCCGACAAGAGCGGGGCCCTGACACAAGAGAAGCTCCGGGACGGCCTGAATGCTGTGCTGCCTCAACCGGAGTTCGGTGGCCCGGGTGGTCCCGGTGGCGGCCCTGGCCCCGGTGGTCCAGGAGGGGCGGGGGGATCCCGTGGTCGTGGAAGCCCCAGCGGCACGTGGAGCACGCCGATTGTCGTCAAGGCCGACGGGCACGACGAGCTCGTCATGGCTTTCCCCTACCGTGTCGCCGCGTACGACCCGAAGACCGGCAAGCAACTTTGGCTGAGCAAAGGAGTTGGTGCGACGATCTACACGACTCCTGTGTTTGGCGAGAACACTGTCGTGGCCATGAGCAGCGGTATGGGCAAAGGCAGTGTTGTCGCGGTCAAGCCGGGCGGCGGCGGCGACGTGACGGAAAGCCGGCGGCTGTGGCAGGCGGACATTGCCAAGAGCCGGACCGGATCGGGTGTCATTCACGAGGGGCACTTCTATGCCATCAGTGACAACGGGATCGCCGAGTGCGTCGAACTCAAGACCGGAAAGACGGTGTGGGAACAACAGTTGAAAGGTCAGGGAGCAAAAAGCAGCTCGTGGTCCTCCATGTTGTTAGCGGACGGGAAGATCTACGTGCCGAACCAGTCCGGCGACATATTCGTGCTCCGCGCCAGTCCCCAGTTCGAGCTGCTCGCCACGAATTCGATGAGCGAGCCCACCAATGCCTCCCTCGCCGCCTCGAATGGCGAGCTGCTCATGCGCACGGACAAGAACCTTTGGTGCTTTGCATCTTCATCAAGGATCAGGACCCCGTAGGGTGCAAATATTACGTCGTCCTAAGTATTGCTGATTGATGGAGTTGTTCAAGATAGTTGCACCATGATGTCGCAGGCTTACATTATGTCATTGTAAGCTTACATCGTGGCATTGTTGGCTTACAATGTGGCGTTGTAAACGGGCAAAAAGGCGGGTAAGTCGTTTATTTTAAGGCAGTTAGGCGAATAATCGCAAAAAAGGTAAAAAAAAGATTTCACTACGAAGACAAGAAGGACGCGAAGGACTTGAAGCAGAGAAGAAAGAATATTTGACACTGATTCACACCAATAGGCACTGATAAGGTGGATTAATGGCAAAAAGCAGTAACGGCAGGACAGAGAGCTTTGAAAAGACGCTGTTTAAAGCGGCAGATAGGAAGTATCGAAAATATAAAAATAAAAGGCAATTCGAGTAAGATTTTGATATAATTGTGAAATTGGAAGGTTTGTTCGTCCTTCGTAGTCTCATGCTTTTTAGTGTACTTCTACCCTTCATAGCAAGGCTACTGCGGAGGACAGGTCGTAGAGTAGCAACTACAGAGAATGGAGTTGCGTAGCCAGGCGTTTAATATAGGAAATCCCAGTAAAAGTATAGGGGGAGTGAATTATGTTTATTAAATTAAAATTGTTGCTTTTATCACTAATTGTCTTTGCAGGTACACCACTTATTTCAGAAGCGGCTAACTTGGCGGATTACACTCCTCTTGGTTTAGGAAGTTACTGGACTTATCAGAATGCTGCTAATGCAAGTGACACTTATACTGTAAGTGTTTTCGAACAGTTCATATTTAATGGATTTAATGGACAACCAGCGGTTAAATTTGGAATTGATTCTAATGATTACAATATTTGCTATAATAATGGAACTTCCGTAAGTATCTACGCGGTGTCAGAGGAAGGTATTATTTTTGGGACATCTATTGGTAATTTCACAGATGGCGCTTTCTTTAATCTTGTTGACCCCACTAATTTTGCACTATTGCGGATGTATGATAACCTTGACCCTACAAAAAGTGTTTATGGCGTCAACGATCCAAACCTTGTTCTCTGGGCAGTCTATGATAGTAGATATCCGAAAAATTCACAAAATAGCATTGTAGAATCAAATCTTGGCATCACCCTCCCTGATTACGCCGTCACGGGTCTTGAATGGTATGCTCAGGGTGTGGGAGAAATTGTTCGTTTAGATATTGATGCAGCATCCGGCACTATCGGAACACGGTACGAACTGATTGCTCACAATATAGTGGCCGGACCTGTCTGTACACAAAGTCCCGCAGGTGATCTCAATAACGACTGCAAAGTTGATTTTGAGGATTTTGCGATATTTGCAGACAGTTGGCTTGAATGTAATACGGACATCCCATCGGCCCCAACTGGTGTTACAGCCACGGCCGGTGATGGGCAGGTGTCCATTAGCTGGAGTGCAGTAAGTGGTGCGACATCTTATAACATCTACTGGTCAACGACATCCGGCGTTACAAAGACCAACGGCACGAAGATCACCGACGCCACAAGGCTGTATAGTCATACGGGACTCACAAATGGTACAACATACTACTATATTGTCACGGCTGTAAATTCCTCGGGAGAGAGTGTGGAGTCGGCCCAGGTTTCTGCAACACCGGTCGGCACTCAGGTAGGCACAGCCTTCCCGATAGCCAATACCTCGGGGCGTGAGATGAGCGCAAGCGCCGCCTTTGACGGCACGAATTTCCTGGTAGGCATACAGGGTGACGCTACAGCCGACCCAAGCATCACGGCACAGTTTGTTTCAAAGACAGGCGCCCTCGTGGGCTCCCGAATATCAACAGGCAATCGAGGCGGCGCTCCATTTGTTGCCTTTGACGGGACAAATTACCTGCTTGCATGGGGAGAGGACGTGACTTATTCGACAAAAATATTCGGGCAGTTAGTAAGCACATCAGGAGCTATTGTAGGTGCTCATCAGTTCACCATTGCCTCAGGCAATAACATCAAGAGCAGTATGCCAACCATCTTTGACGGCACAAACTATTTTGTTGCATGGCACAATGAGAGTACACCAGGTCAAGGAGACACCAGGGACGCATTCGGACAGTTTATAACGCCAAGCGGCGCAACGCTCGGTTCAGTCATACCCATCAGCACAGCCGCGCAAGGGCAGAGGGATCCCGCTATCGCCTTTGATGGCACTAATATCCTTGCCGTATGGACCGATGGCCGCAACCAGAGAGCGTGCTACACCGATGGTAATGGCACGCACTGTTACGAGTCGGATGTGTACGGCCAGTTCATTACGAAGTCCGGCGATTCAGCGGCCGGAACCCTTTCAGGGGGCAATTTCCTTATAAACGCAGGCACGCTCCCGCGCGACAATCCCACGGGCATCGGCTTTGACGGAACGAATTACCTTGTAACATTTATTGAACAGACTGCGTTCGATGGGCCTATTTGGGAAGCGTACGGCATCCTTGTTACGAAGACCGGCGCCACAATAGGCTCTAAGTTTGTTATAGGCAACACAGCAACAAACCATAAGATGTTTCCGGGGCCTACATATCTCGGGACCAAGTACCTTGTTACCTGGACAGACGGGTTCGGGACCACATCGGCGAGTATAAAAGGCATATATGTAACAACATCAGGCACGGTTGAAGGCTCAGAGTTTACACTCTTCTCACCGTCATCAACAGGCGCAGTGCCGTGGGCAGGCGGGGTGTTTACAGGAGGCGGGGTAAACCTTGCCATCACGAACTGGGGCATCCCTAACATGACCGACCCCTATAATATGGATATCTATACCAGTGAGGATGTGATGGGTGCAATTATAACTACCCCCTGAGAACCTTCTCCCACAAAGAGAGAGGGTTTTATTAAGTAAGGCCCCGAAAGGGGCCTCCCTGCACGCATCGGGAACACTCTCATTGTGTATCTTTATTACTGCCTCTGCATCTACTTCAAGATTCGTTGATATCGCAGGCTTCCAAGACCCAGTACGACAAAAATTAAGACAACTATACTATTGAACATGATATGTATTAACCACTTTGTAGGGTAATCTGGGACACCATACGGGGGAAAAAGGAATGTAACTTTTTTATTGACCTGCTGCGCCAAGTGCGTAGCACGGCGAGCAGCACGGCGAGAAGGAATTGTAAAATGGCAAGATTTCCAAGAACAGATACTACACAGCGAAGTAGCTTCCGGATGTCGCAGCCGGTAACATTATTCTGATACTACGCTTTTCTTTTAATAATAAATAGTAGTCCGTCAACATTGAATTTGTAGGTAGAATTAAATAACATTTTACTGTGAAAACTTCTGGATTCCCGCCTTCGGGCCTGTTGCCGAAGTCGCTATTGACCCGCAACTATGGAATGCCCAAGCGGTTTGGTTACCCTCAAAAAACATTCTGTCTCTAAGTTCTCTTGTGGTTGAC
>Ga0315274_10000630_pt1 | contig 54506 bp, 41 predicted proteins | sample YL17G02_20_MG_FD_203700 | JGI IMG/M metagenome (GOLD analysis project Ga0315274, IMG submission 203700) | Sediment microbial communities from Yellowstone Lake, YNP, Wyoming, USA - YL17G02_20 | ecosystem: Environmental > Aquatic > Freshwater > Lake > Sediment | place: USA: Wyoming | collected... | reverse complement strand
GAAACGCGGCACGCAGCGCGGCCTTGGCCGCGGCCGACCGCGCCGCGCTCGCCCGCCACCGGCGCACCGCTTCCCGCGCCAGCGCGTCCCGGCGCAGGGAGAGGGTTTGAGCGGCGCGCTCGCGGTCGGCGGCGGCGTTGGACGCGGCGGAGCGCCACAGGCGCAGCGCGCGGCACGCGAGGGCGCGGCGGGAAGACGCGGCGTCGGCCTCGGCGGCCGCCCGCGCGGCGACGGCGTCCCGGGTCAGGGTCGCCCACTGGCGCAAGGAGTTTCTGGCCAGCGCACGCAGGATGCCGGTCTCGCGCGTGGCCGCGACGCGGTCGCCGCGCGCCGCGCGCGCCGCCGCGGTCCGCCACTCGCGCAGCGCCCCACGAGCGCGCCGCGCGGCCGACCGCTCCACAAAGAGCTGCAGCGAGGCACGCAACGCGTGCTTGCGGTCGACAGAGTCGCGCCAGAGGCGCAGGGTGCGCGCAGCGAGGGACGCGCGCGCCGCGGCGTCGGCACCCGCCGCCCGCGCGCCGGCGTCGGCCGCCGCGAGCCGCCAGGCGGCCAGGGCGGCGGCGGCCGCGCGGCGCTGGCGGTCGATGGCGATGTCGGCAGCCGCGTCGCGCGCGGCCCGCTTGGCGGCGGCCGCCCGTCTCCAGCGGCGCAGCGCGGAGCGCCGCGCCGCGTCGACGCGCGCGCCCACGGCCGCCGCCGCTGCCCTCTGCCCCGCCTCGCTCGCAGCCACGCGCGCCTTCCAAACATCCACCACCCAGCGCGCCCGGCGCGCGGCGCGGCAGGCGGCCAGGCGGTTGACCGCGAGAGCGCGCGCGAGCGCCAGAGCGCCGGCCGAGCGCGCGCGGTCGGCTTCAGCCGCATCCGCTGCCCGCTCGGCTGCGGCCAGGTCGTTGGCCAGCGACTCGAGCTCGGCCGCCAGCTCGCCGCGCAGGGAGGAGACTTGGGCGATCGTCCAAGCCTTTAAACTCGCCGCTTCCGCCAACAACTCGCCCGCGCGCGCGTCGAGCGCGGCGCGCGCGCCGCGCTCGCGGGCCACGAATTGGACCCACTCGCCGATGACGACGTCGGCCACGCGCGAGCCGGGAGGAGTAAGAGGAGGGGCGGTGGCGGAGGTGGAGGCGCGCGGCGCTGTGGCGCCACCCGCACCCCCTCCGACCGCACAACTCCCCGCCCGCATGACGTCGGCCGTAAAAAACACTTGCTGCAGGCGCCGGTTGCGCAGGCCGACGCGGGCGGCGCGCCAGGGCGCGGACGGGACGCCGCCGACGAGTTCCCACTGCTCGTTGACGCCCAGGCACGCGTTGAAAAAAGCGAGGCGGCGCGTGTCGGCGGAGGAGGAGCCGGCGCGTTGACGCCGAGCCTAGAGGAGAGAGGAAGAGGGTGGTGGGCGCTGCGTGCGCGGCCGAGGCCGCTCCTCTCCTTCCTCTCTTCCTCCCCTACCTGCAGAAATCTGTCCCCAGCGACTGCACTCTTCAGCCCAACCCAGTCGCCCTGGCGCACGACCTGGAGCAGGGTCGCCGGCGCTCCCGCGTCACCCGCCCGGGCCGGCGCCAGCGCCCAGTGCACCCCGGGCCCGTCGCCCGGGACGCCATCCACCGCCGTCACCGCGTACGGGACGCCACCGTCGGACAGGACGATGACGTCGCCGGTGTCGAGGGAAGGGCGAGGAACGGTGGAGCGGATGAAGGAGCGAGGGAGAGGAGGGCCTGGCGGCGTGTGAGAGGGTCGGCGTCGTCTTGCGCGCACCGACGAGGGGGGTGCGGGCAGGAACGGGGAGGGAACGGGGCGGGCGGGCGGCGCGCAATGCCGTCGCGCGCGCGCGCGCAGTCTGGGCGGCTCGCGCGGGGTCGCCGCGCCTCCACTCCCCCTCTCCACGCACCAGCGCATTCGTCGTCACCGGGCGCCGGCGTTGCATCCCCCAAGCGGGCCGTGGGCGGCGGGCGCATGGAGGAGGGCGCGGGAGGAGCGTCTTGCTCACCGCGAGGCGGCCGCCCGGATGGCGCGCCATGCGCACGGGGCGCCTGCATCGCGCGTGGGCGGCGGGCGCCGCGGAGAGTGGGGACAGACGGCGGACGGCGTTCCGGCGCTTCTCCCGCCCGTCTCTCAACCCTCGCCTTTCCCTTTCATCGATCGCCATGCGTGCCTCCCGCGCCGCCCTTGGTGCGCTGAGGGTCATGCAGGCGGCGCGGGCGAGCAACGGTCGGGCCGGCGGCGCGCGCCGCCGATTGGGGCCGCGCGGGCCCGCTCTCGACGCCGTCGATGCGGGCGCGCGATGCGCAAGCGAATGGGGGCGGTGGGGGGGGTCGAATGGCGCGCCACGGAGGGTTGGCGTGGCCGCCGACCCGCTCACCCCCGTCAACAGCTCTCGTCCTCCTCGCCACCTCTACCCTGGCCCAGGACCAGCAGCCGGCGACCAAGCCCGCGCCCGCGGAGCCGCCGCCCACGACCAAGCCCGCGTCGCCGCCCCCGGAGACCAAGCCTTCCCCGCCGCCGCCGCCCCCGAAGGAGACGAAGCCGGCAGCCACGCCCGCGGCGACGCAAAAGCCGGAGACGCTGCCCGCGGCGACGCCGAAGCCGACGCAGAAGCCGACGACGACGCTGCCCGCTGGTGCGGGGAGGGGAGGCCGCGGCTGTCGCGGCGCGGCGGAGCGGCGACCCGGTGCCGACCCGCTTCCCTCCTCCCTCCACACACAGCCACGCCCTCGCCCACACCCTCGTCCAACGGCGGCAGCGGCTCGTCTCCTCCTCCTTCCCCCCCGCCGCCTTCCGGCGGCGATCTGGCGGGCACCCCTGCTTCCACCGCGACCGGTCTCTCCGGCGGCGCGATCGCGGGCATCACCATCGGCGCCGTCGCCGCCGTGGCGGCCATCGCGGGCGGCGTCACGTACGCGATGCGGCGGCGCGAGGAAGGGGTGGAGGGCGTCGCGAAGGTTTGAGAGCCGAAAGACGCGCGGCGGCCTTCCTTCCCGCACCCTTGAAACCCCGCAACGGCACGCACACCATCATGCCGCAACCCCGCGATCGGCTGCCACGCACGGGGCGGGCGTGTCGCCCGCCCGCGTCCGCGCGCCCTTTCCGGCCGCGAGTGAGGCACCCCTTCCCTGATTCCCCTGGCCTCGCCGGCGCCGCGCCGTGGACTCCGTCCGCATGTTTGAGGATGCGGCGACGCGCCAGTGGTGGTGGTGGTGGTGGCGTGGAGAGAGCGGCGACGACGACTACGCCGCGCCTCCCGCGACGCTCACTCTCTCTGTCGCGGCGTTGCCGCCCGCTGCCCTGCCAGCGGGCCCCGCGACGACTGGCCGCCCCCCCACCGCCCGCCGGCCCGCGGCCCCCTCTTCATCATGGGCGCCACGCGCAAGCTCCAGGCGGAGATCGACCGCACGCTCAAGCGGGTGACCGAGGGCCTGGAAGTGTTTGAAGACATATGGGAAAAGGTGAGAGAGGAGGGAACGGGGGGGGTGGACCACGGAGACGGCGGCGGCGCGCGCGGCGCCCGCCGGCGCGCCTGCCCCGCCGCGGCCGAGCCTGAGCTCGGCCTGCGTGCGGCGGCGGGCTAGGCCGCCGCCGGCGGCGGCGTCCCGCGCGGGCTCATCGCGCGCCGTCCGGCGGCGCCGAATTGCGGCCCGCCCCGGCGCCAGATCTGGGGCCGCCGCCCGCCTGGTGGGACCCTGCCCATCGCAGCTTCGTCGCGCCGGGGCTGCGCGCGCCGACGCGTCGGCACGAGAGAGACGCGCGCGCCTCCGCCCCGACCCCTCCCCTCTCCTCTCTTCTCTCCAGGTCTACGACCCGGATCAAGCGGCCCTGCGGGAAAAGAACGAGGCCGACCTGAAAAAGGAGCTCAAGAAGCTGCAAAAGCACCGCGACGCGGTCAAGGCGTGGCTCGCCGGGAGCGACGTCAAGGACAAGGCCCCCCTCGCCGAAGCTCGCAAGGCGGTGGAACGGGTCATGGAGCGCTTCAAGGTGTGCGAGCGCGAGGCCAAGACCAAGGCGTTTAGCAAGGAAGGGTTGGCCAAAGCAAAGGAGGATCCTAGAGCTGCCGCGCGGTCGGCGGCGCGCGAGTGGATCAATGCGTCGGTGGCGAGGCTAGTGGAGGAGACGGATGCCGCGGACGCCGAGCTGGAAAGCGTCGGGGCAACCGGCGGCCGGCGCAAAGGCCGGCTGCCGCCGCGCGCCGCCACCCTGGCCGCCGCCGCCGACCGCCACCGCGCCCATGTCGCCCGCCTAGAAGCACTGCTGCGGTTGCTGGACAACGAGGCGGTGGAGGCGGATGAAGTGGACGCGGTGCGGGATTTAGTCGACGATTATTTGGAGCGCTGGGCCGACTCGGCCGCCAGCCCTGAAGAGTTTGCCGACCCCGACGACCTGTACCCCGGTCTGGTTGATCGACTCGATGCCGTCGAAGCGTCCCTCCCGTCCGTCCCTTCCGTGACGGGCGTCAAGGCGAAAGACGGCGCGGCCGCCGGCAGCGCGTCCGCGGCCGCGCGCGCCGCGGCCGCCGCCAAGCAGCAACTCGCCGCCCAGGGCGTGCTGCCGTCCACGCCCTCTGCTGGCGGTGGCGGCGAGGAGGGGCGGCGGCCTGCCGCGCCGGCGACGACCGCCGAGGCGGGGGCGGGGGCGTCGGCCGCGGCCTCGCCGCGCGCCGCGCCGCCCGCCGGCTGGGCCGCGCCGCCGGGAGGCGCGGTGGTGGCGGCTGGAGGGGGTGGTGGTGGTGGAGGGAGCGCGCCTGCTGCTGGGAGCGCTCCTGGGAGCGCGGCGACGACGCCGCGCGCGGCGGCGGCCGCCGCGCCGGCCTCCACCCCGCCTCCTCCCGCGCCCGCCGCGGCGCCGGACGCCCCGCCCCCCACCCCGGCCGCCGCCCCGGCCGTCCTCCAAGCCCTGCTCGCCGCCTGCGCCCCGCGCTCGATCCCGACGCCCGCCGACTCGGCGTGGGCGCCGGTACCGCCGCGCGCGCGCTCGCTCCCGCGCGGCGCGCCCGCGTCCTACCCCGCCACCCGCCTCCCCGTCCTGGACAACCCCGCGCTGTACGAGCGCCTGGACACGGAGGCCCTCTTCTTCGCCTTTTACTACATGCCCGGCACCCACGCCCAACACCTTGCCGCGCGCGAGCTCAAGCGCCAGTCGTGGCGGTACCACAAGCAGCATGGGGCCTGGTTTCAGCGGCACGAAGAGCCGCGGGCGGCGACGGACGAGTTCGAGAGGGTGCGCGAGGAGAGGAGAGGAGGAGGGGAGGGAGGAGAGGAGGGGAGGAGGGGAGGGAGGAGAGGGTCCCGCGCGCCGCCACCACCCACACCACCTCCCACACCCTCCCACTCCACCCCTTCAGGGCACCTACGTCTACTTTGACTACAACGTGGTGCACGACGACGCGCAGGCGGGGTGGTGCTACCGGCTAAAGCAGGACTTTACGTTTCAGTACGACGCGCTCGAGGACGAGCTGCAGCCGTGACCGAGAGAGGAGAGGGGCGAGCGTGGGAGGATGGTGCGTGAGGCGGGCGCGGTGTGAGCGAATGGGCCGCCGCCGCCGCGCCGCGCGCCGTCCCTCTCCCTCGTCCTCGCGGCCTCCCCCCCGCGGCGTCGACCGCGCCACGCGCCAGCCCCCGCTGGGCGCCGGCCCCGCCGCCTCGCTCGACGGCCCAGCAAGGTCGCGCCGCCCGTCCAGGGAGGGGGGGGGGGTCTTTGGACGGGTGGCGGGGCGCCAGGCCGGGGACGGCCTCGCCGACCCCCCCCAAAAAGGCCGACGCGCCCGTGCGCCGCCCCGCGCCGCGCGCCGGTCGGCCGCTACCCGGCCCGGCCGGCGCGCGACGCGGGTGGGCGGGCGCACAGGCTGGCGGGCGCGGCGGGAGTGGCGCGCCGTCCTCGCGCGCGCTGCGCGACGCCGCTGCGCACAGCGACCGCCGAGCGGCGCGCGCCAGCCCGGCGCGCGGAACGACGGCGACGGAACGACGCGCTGCAGCCCGCTCCTCACGGCTCGCGCCTCGCGCCGCCGAGGGCGTCGGCGCGGTCGGCCGCGCCGCCGCCGAAAACGCTGCCCGAGCTCCCGCCACGGCGCCGCGTCCATGGAAGGTCGCTGTTGTGCCCCCAGATTGCGATGCCGCCAGGTGGCGGCGGCTGCCGGCCGCGACACGGCGCGGCGAGCGTCGACGCGCGCAACCCGTCGATTCATCTCCCCAACGATCGCTCGCGCTTGTTATCCCGTCATTTATTCATTTCTGGCATCGAGCCCGCTGCCACCCTGGACTCCAGGTGTCGGCAGCGGGGCGGTCGCGTGGTCGAGGAGTGGAGTCGTTTGTGGTCCCACTTTCAACTCCACTATCTTGATCGCTTCGACCGCCCACACGGCCCGAACCCGAGAAGCTCGCTTAGCTCAGCTGGTTAGAGCGTGGTACTAATAAGCACGCGCCGAATGGTGCAGGTTGCGCGGCGAGAACGGCACGCCGACGCCTGCGAAAGCAGGCGCTGGCGCGACCGCGCTCGCCCTCAATCTTCCGTCAACATCGGCTCTGTGGACATGCCAAGGTCGGCGGTTCGATCCCGCCAGTGAGCATATCCAATATTTTTTTGGGGGCGGCAAAGCGTCGAAAAAAGTTGGAATGGCATTTTATTTTGTTCACGCTGCGCCCTCGCCTGCATCTTTTGCCGCACCTCCACCAACCCCATGGGGCTGCTGCGGACGTTTGTAGCCGCAGCACAGGCACGAACCGCGCGGGAAGAGACGAGAGAGAGGGAGAAGGGATGGGTTTTCGGGCGGGCCGCGCGGCCGCGCCACGCACAGACACACCGCCCGCCCCCCCTTCCCCCCCCTTTCCCTCTCCCCCGATGCCACCCCCCGTCCGCCCTGCGGTCACGGCCGCCTGGCGCGACTACGTCCAACTCTTGCGCCGCCTGCCGCCGAGCGACGCAGCGGAGCGACGAGCCAAGGCCGCCGACGCCGTCCGCGCCAATGCCGCTCTGACCGGCGCGGACGCCGACGACGCCCTGAAGCGGCTGCACGCCGCGATTGCCGACATCGCCGCGACGACCGCGCGCCGCGCGGGGGAACGGCGGCGGTTGATCTCCGCCGGCACGTACGTGGTGCGAGACGGACAAGCGGTGAAGGTGGAGAGGGGAGGAGGAAGCGGCTCCCGGGCCGTCGGCGCGGGCCGGCTCACGCCCGACGAGGCCGTTGCCAAACACCGCGCGCTGCTCAAACGCCAACACTTTGGCCGCGAGCCGCCGCGGGGCCCGAGTCTGTTTTAGAGAGGGGGGAGAGAGGGGGATTGAAATGCGAGCATTAAAGCAGAGAACGAAAAAACACACACCTGTGCGCCGCGACGCCTGCCCCCTCCTCCTCTTCCTCTTCTTCACCCCTCCAGCCCCCGCATCAGCGCGTCCGCCGCCCGCGCCACGTCCCCCCCAGCGGCGGCGAGGGCGGCCGCGGCGGCGTCGGCGGAGAAGCCGAGCACGGTCAGCGCGTGGACCTTGGCGGCGGTGGCGGCGGCAGCAGGAGCGGGGGCGGCGCGACCCTTCTTCTTCTTGGACGAGGGCGCGGCGGCGGCGGAAGCCTGGCCGCCGTCCTCCCCCCCCTGGTCGACCTCCCGCTTTTTGGGCTTGAAAAAGTTGTGCAGCGTGCGCGGCGCGATCGTGGCCCGCTTCAGAGCGATGGAGTCGACCGGGGCCACGGCTTCCGGCGCCGGCGCCGCGCGGGAGGCGGCCGGGAGGTCGTGGTGGGCGTCGTCGCCGCCGGCGAGCGCCTCGCGCGCCGCGTCCAGGAGCCAGCCGGGGAAGCGGACGCCCACGAGGCGCCGCCCGTCGGGCCAGAGGGCCCGCATGACGCGCAGGGACCGGTCCGCGCGGGCCAATGTGTCGGCGCGGCGGTCGAGCACGCGCTCGAGCGCGGTCCACGCCGCGACCAGCGGCCCGGTGAGAAGCGTGAGCCTCGCCCGCCGCCCGCCTTGCGTGCACGAAGCACCCACCACACATGCCCGGCCGTGCATGCAGCGCAGGGTGTCGGCGTGGATGGCGGCCCACATCGGGCGCGCGGCGTCGGGGGAGAGGCGCGCGTACGCGCGCGCGAGGTCGTCGGCCGAGATGTCGACCCCGGAGAGCCCCGTGTTGGGGCGCCAGATCTCGTAGGAGGTGACGGGGGCGCCGGGGTGGGGAGGAGGGCGGGCGAGGGCGAGCAGCAGCGACCGCCCGCCCGCTGGCGCGACGCGCCGCGCCGAGTAGAAGGCGGACCCGTCCTCGTCCCCGCCCATGGCCGCCGCCTCCATGGCGGCGGCGAATTTGGACGTCGCCGCGGCGACGGGCAGGCCGCGGTCGACGGTCACCGCGTGCGCGAGCAGGCGCGCGCGCGTGAGCGGGTCGGTCCAGACTTCTTCCGCGTGGAGCACGGGCAGGCCGTCGTCGCCAACTTCCAGGACTTGGGAGTCGCCGTCGCCGTCGTCGTCGTCGTGGGGGACGCAGGCGATGTCGGCCGCCCCGCCATCAAATCGCCCCTCTTCCTTGGCCACCGCGACCACGGCGTCCAGCGCCGCGGAAAAGTAGGCAAAGACACCGACTTGGGCGGCGACGGGGCACGCCATGAGCCGGTTTAGAAACCGTTTGACTTCGCCGCCTTTGGGCAGGTCGGCGCCCGGCGACAGGTCGACCGCTTCCAGCTCGTGCGCGGCCGCCCCGTGGAAAGAGGCCACGGCGGCGACTTGGGCGGCGGCGTCGGCGACCGCGGTCCCGGTCAGGGGCGCGAGGCAGGGGTGGGCAGTGACCGACGGCGGGAGGCCGGCGAGCGAGCCCGTGGCCGCGGCGCGCACCGCGCGCCACGTCACGCCCGGCGGCAGCAGGCCGGCCGCGTCGCCTTCCGTCACCAGGGCGTCGAGCATGGAGGTCAGCGCGTCCTTGCCGAAATTCGTGTCGACCAACCCCGCGACTCCCTCAGCGTCGGCCCCACCCCCACGCCCCGCCGCCCGGCGATCCCCGCGCGTCAGTGCCCCCAAGCTCTGCAATCGCTTGGCCACGGCCGCCGCAAACCGGGTCTCTCCGCCTAGCGGCGTCTGCGCGAGCAGGTAGCGCGGCGCAGACGCCTGGTGCGCGCGGTGCGTGCGCCCCAGCTGCTGCAGCGCCTTGTCCGCCGCCCACGCCAGCTCGGCCGTGATGTGGACGCGGCGGCGGCTGTTGGCCGCGGTGATGGCGGCGTGCAGGGAGACGCCGGTGGAGGCCGCGTCAGAGATGATGGCGACGAGTTTCGTGCCCGCGTTGAAGGACGCCGCTTCCGCCACGTTGACCGCTTCGTCGTTGCCGCCGACGGTACGGGTTTTGGTGACGAAGCGGGTCGAGGTGGGCGACTCGCGGACCGAGCGGAACGAGCGCCCGGTCAGCTCGGCGACGCGCGTCGGCCCCCCCAGGGCGTCGACCAGGGCGTCCAGGGCGGCGGGGGGGAGGTCGAGGGCGCGCGCTTCCTCCAGGAAGCCCGTCCAGATCGAAGGGGGGGCGGGCGGCGGGGAGGACGTCGCGCGCACGCCCCCCACTCCCTGCACCCCTTCCTCTCCTTCTCCCTCCTCCTCCTCCACCCCCTCTTCCGCCGCCGCCATCTGCCCCTTGATGAACTGGATCAGCATGTCGCGCGCGGCGGAGACGGGCGCGTCAAAGCTGGCGCCGCCCTCGTCGGCCGCCGCGCTCGCCGCGCGCTCGCGCGCGGCGGCCGCCTCGCCCGTGCTCTGCAGCCCGATGACCACCGCGTTGCCCTCGTCAAGAGCACGACGCGCCGCTTGCACGACGGCCGGCACTTTGAGCGCGGAGAGGAGGGCGCGGAAGAAGCGCGCGCGGCCGCCGTGGAACATCGATTTGTCCAGGCCGCGCGCCCCGTCGCCGCCGCGCGCCGCCCACATGCGGGACCAGAGCTCGGACGACGCGTCGTAGACCGCCACCGCGGCCTCGTCCAGCGGGCAGGGCAACGCCTCGGCCTCGCACCCACGGAACGAGAGCCCGCGCGACGCGTAGAGCCCGTCGGCTTTCAGCTGCATCGCCAGCATCTCCAGGAACGCCATGCCCCGCTTCTTGACCGCCTTTTTAAAGGCGTCAAACGCGGCGGCATGGGTGCCGCCCTGGAAGGCGGTCCCGGGGCCAAACAGCCCCGCGCGCGACATGTAGGCCATGTGCTCCACGTCGGTCACGCCCGTGGCGGAGCAGTACAGGACGCGGGCGCGGGGGAGGGCGGCCTGCAGGTCGACGATGGCCTTGGCGACGCGGGTGCCGGCGGAAGGAGAGGCTTTCTTCTTCTTCTTTTTGGCGCCGCCGCCGTCGCCCGCGTCGTCTCCGGCGTCGTCGCCGGCGCCCGCCGCGTCGTCGGGCGTGCCCGCGGTGCCCTTGCCAAAGTTTTTGGCCTGGGGGAGGAGGCGGGGGAGGGACAGGGGTTGGCGCGACGGCGGAAAACTGTTTTTTGTTTTGTTTTTGAAAGTCTCCCTCTCCCTCTCCCTCCTTGTCCTGCCTTGTGCGCCTCGTCGAAGCAGAGCACGCCGTCAAAGTCGTGGCCGCACCAGGCCACGACCTGGGCGAGGCGCCCCTTGAGGTCGGCGGCGGCGGGCGCGGACGCGCCGCCGCCGCGCGCGCCGCCACCCGCCCCGCCACCCTTCTTGGACCCCGCCGACGCCAGCGTCGAGTAGGTGACAAACAGGACCGCGTTTCGCGTGGCGTCGACCGACATGCCGGTGGGTTTCGTGGCCTTGTCGAGGCCCGCGCAGCCGTCGACGACGCTCGCAAAGCACCCCACCCCCGTCAAATCGCGCACCGCGTCCACGCGCAGGTCTGACGACGTCGACACCCACACGTGGCGGGGGCGGCCGCGGGCGAGCGAGTCCAGGATCAGGCCCGCGATTTGGCGGCCCTGAAGGAAGAGGGGAGAGAGACAGAGGGGTGGGTGGTTGGCACGAAAGCGCCAGCCGCGCCCCTCTTCCCCACCACCCTTCTCCTATCACCTTCCCGACGCCCGTCGAATCGCCGAGGAAAAAGCCGGCCCGCTCGCCGCCGGGCAGGAACGTCGCTTGCTTCTGCGCGGCGAGCGCGACGCCCTCGAGCTGCAGCTCGGACAGGGCGCCCGACTCGGCGGCGGCGCGCAGGGTGTCGAAGACGGGGTAGGTGATGGGGGGAAGGGCGACGGCGCTGAGAAGGGATGGGGGCGGTCAGCGCGACGCGTGCGCTGGGGCGGCGCGCCGCCGCCGGGCGGCGGCGCGCCTCCTCTCGCCACGCGCGCGATCGCTCTTCCTTCCTCTCCCCACGCGAGCGCGGGGGCGGGAGGGAGGACAGGGAGGGAGGGCTCACCCCAAGCTCGCGGCTTCCGCGATGTCCGCCGGATGGGGCTGAATCGCCACCCCCGAGCGTCTGGCCGCTTCGCGGATGACTGTCGCGGCGTAGGGCGTGTAGACGGGGCCGGAGCCGGCCGCGTCGTCGTCGCTGTCGCGGCCGCCCTCGTCCGCCGGTGGAGCCGGAGGAGGGTTGGGAGGGGGCGGACGCGACGCCATCGCGGCGGGGCGCGGCGAGACCCGCCCTGGTCGCGGCGGGAGGAGTGAGAGAGCCGAGCGGAGGCATCGCCGCCCTGCCACTCCTCGTCCTGGCTTGCATTGAATGGCTCGTCCCTTCCCAGGCTAGCGCCATGCGCCTCACGCCCGCGGCGCGGGCGCCGGCGCGGCACCCGCGACCGCCCCCGCTGCGGGCTGCGCCGCCGCCGCGGCCCCCCTCCTCCCCACCTCCCGAGCCCGGCGGCGGCGACCGCGACCACCTGGTGCCACCGGCAGGCCCATTTTGCCTGCTCCCCAGCGCGGACGCGGCCCCATTCCACGCCGCGTCCGCCGGCCTGCTCGGCGCGCCCGCCACGTACGCCGCCCCCGTCTCCGCCCCCCGCCGCGGCTGGCGGTCCCGGTGGACGCCGCCGGCGGCGCCGCCGCCGCCGCCGGCGGGGCTGCTGGCGCCGAGCAAGCTGGAGGTTGCGGCGCCGCCGCCGTCGGCGCCGCTGCCGCGCCGCCGCAGGGCGAGGGCGGCGCGGCCGCCGCTCGTGCCGACGTCTGTCGTGTACAGGGCGGCTCCTTTCCGCGCGGCGGCCGACGCGGAAGCGCGAGGGTCGCTGCGCGTGCTCTTCCTCGACGACGGCGGCGGCGCGCGCTCGCGCCTCGCGGCCGCCCTCTTCGACCGCGCCCTGGCCGCCGCACCGTCCGAGTCTCGCCCGCCGGTCGAATGCATCGCCGCCTCCATCGGCCCGCCCGCGGCCGGCCCCCCCCACCCCGCCGCCGTCGCGGCCGCCGCGCGCGCCGGCCTGTCCCTCCCCACCCCGCCCCTGCTCGAAGGCGACGTCGTGGGCGCCGACCTCGCCCTCGTCATGGACCGTTACGACGCCGAGGAGGCGGGGCGCGACGCGGCGGCGGCGGACGCGGTGGACAGGGGCGCGTTTCACGCGGCGCGCGTGCGGCTCGTGCGGCCCTTTGCCGACGCGGCGCCGGCCGCCGCGCCGCGCGGCAGGGGTGAGGACGACGTTGAGGATCCGTTTTACGGGGGGTCGGGCGGCGGCGCGGCGCTCGACGCGGCGCTCGACGCGCTCGTCGCGGACCTGGCCGCCGCCACGTCCGGCCTCGCCGCCGTCGTCAACTTGGTCTGCGCCCGCTGTGCTGAAGGCAAAACGTCTCCGCGCCTGGGCCTGCTCACGGCCTGCCTGTGCCCCCTCCTGGCGCGCCGCCCCGCGTCGCGCGCCGCGGCCCTCCTCCCCCCCGTCGCCGCCACCTTCTTCCCCCGCTCCCGCGCCGCCCCGCGCCCCATGTGGACCGAGGGAGGCGACAGCGACACGGCATACGTGTTCACGGTGCGCTGGGGCGACGCCGGCGCTGCCTCCTCTTCTGCCTCTGTCGTCCGTTTCGTCGCCCCGCACCGCTATTGGCGCGACCCCGCCAACGTGGACGCCGCGTTGGTCGCGCTCGCGCCCGCGCCGGGCGTGCTGCCGACACAGGGGCAGTTGCGGAGGGCGGGGGCCGGGGCGCTGGCCAACGGGGTGAGGGCGTTGGGCGGGTTTGCTGCCGCCGCGGAGCGCACCGGGTACGCGTCTTCTCGCCGGCCCAACGGGGCGGGGCGGGACGCGGGAGCGGTGCTGGCGCGGGTGCGGCAACTGGCCGTCGACGGCACGATGCCGACGCAGGCCGCGCTGCGCGCCGCGGGGAGCGACGCCCTCGTCCACGACGTCCGGCGAGCGGGCGGGGGTGCTGCGGTGGCCGCCGCTTTGGGCCTGGCTCTGAAGCGGCCGCCGGCGACGGCGGCCGACCTGCGCGCCGCGCTCGCGGTCGCCGCGCCGGGAGCGCTCGCCGCCGGCTTCCTCCCCCCCCTCTCCGCCCTGCCCGACGACGTGCGCCGCCTGATCCGGCGCCTGGGCGGCGTGCAAGCGGCTGCGGACGCGGCCGGCCTGGACCGCGGCGCGGGCGCCGCGGCGCTCGCTGAGCCGCGCCCCCTTTCTCCACCGCGCCGGTCGCGGGGCCGCCCCCGCACCCGGCCGCCGCGCGCAGAGAGGTTGGCGGCCGCCGTGTCCGCGGCAAGGGACGCGGCGACCGCCCTGGGCCGCCCTCGCGCGATGCCGTCACGCGCTGCGCTCGAGGCGGCGGGGTTGGGGTCGACCGCGGCGGCCATCAAATCTGCGGGGGGGTTTGCCGCGGTCGCGGCCGCGGCCAAGCTGGCGTGGCGCGACACGCGAGGCGGGTAGAGGGGGAGGGGAGCTGTAGAACAGAGAGGCGAGGCGAAGCCGGTCGCCGGCCGTGCGTGCGCTGCATCAGTCCGCCCCGCCGGCCGCGGCCGCCCCGCCACCATGCCGCCCCCTCCCGACACCGTGCCCACCCCCTCCCCTCCGTCTTCGTTCCCGGTCGTGGACCTCGCGCCCCTGCTCGACCCCGATGCCAACGCTGCAACCATCTCCTCCACCTCCGCCGCCGTCGCGGCCGCCCTGGTCGACACTGGCTGCGTCGTGGTGCGCGACCCGCGCGTGGGTACGGCCGGCTCCGACGCGTTTTTGGATTTGCTGCAAGCCTATTTCGCGCAGCCGCCGGCCGCGCTCGCGGCCGACGTGCGCGCAGACCTGCACTACCAGGTCGGGGGATGAGAGGCGGTGGGGGTGGCGTGCGTGTGTGGGGCGACACTCCCCGGCCCCCACCCCTCCTCTTTCTCTTCTCGTCCCAGGTCGGCGCCACGCCCGAAGGCGTCGAAGTGCCCGCCTGCCTGCACCAGCCCGAGTCGCGCGCCGCGGCCGACGCGCTGCCGGCCGGCGCGCGCCCCGCGTGGCCCGCGGGCGCCGACCCCAAGTGGCGCTTCTTCTGGCGCCTGGGGGCCAGGCCCGCGGAGACCGCCTTTCCCGAGCTCAACGCGGCCCCCGTCGTGCCCGCCGCTTTCGCAGACACGTGGGCCACCGTGCTCGACGCGTGGGGCGGCGCGATGCTGGCCACGCTCGACACCGTTGCGCGCGCCGCGTCGGCCGGCCTCGGCCTCGACCCGGACGAGTTGCCCAGCCTCATGCGGGGCGGCCCCCATTTGCTCGCTCCGACGGGGGCCAACCTGGCGGTTCACGGCGCCCCCGGAACCGTGCTCGCGGGGTGGCACGCCGACCTCAACCTTTTGACCGTCCACGGCGGCTGCCGCTACCCCGGCCTGCGCGTGTGGACGCGGGCCGGGGCCCGGCTGGACGTGCGGGTGCCGGCGGGGTGCCTGCTGCTGCAGGCGGGGAAGCAGCTGGAAGCGGCGACCGCGGGCGCGGTGCGCGCCGGAAGGCACGAAGTCGTGGTGACGCCCGCGGCGGCCGCGTCGGCCGCCGCGGCAGCCGCCAACCCCTCCGCCACGCCGGGCGCCGCGTGGCGCGTCTCGAGCACGGTCTTTGGCCACGCGGCGTCCGACGCGACGCTGTGCCCGCTCGGCCGCTTTGCCGCCTCCCCCGACGCCGCTCTCTACCCGCCCGTCAAGGCGGGCGCGTTTGTGTCGCGCGAGCTCGAGGCGATCCGGCTGAAGCGGGTGTCGCTCTAGAGAAGGACAGGAAAGACGGGGGGGGCCGGGAGGGCGTTTCCCTTGTCTCTCAAGGATGGCGGGTGATCGGTTGGGGTACGCGGGCGGCGTTGGAGGGCACGCTTGCAACACGCCGACACCGGAGGAGGGTGGTGGCGCGCCCCGACGCCGGCTGACGTCGCCGAATCGACGCTCTCCCCCTCCCCAGATCGCCCCAACCTCCCCTCTCCCCCACCACAATGGCTGCCGCATGCGCCGCCTGATCGACGCCACGATGCGCGCCGTCGCCCACGCGTCCGTGGGCGCGCCGCCGCGGGCTGGCGGCGCGCCGATGCCGGTGCGCCGCGCCGCGGCGCGGCCCGCGACGGATCGCCACGCCCGATCGTCCCACGCTGCTGTCTCCCGGTCCGCGCCCTGCCTTGAGCAGGTGGTGGCCGATGCCGGGAGCGGGATCGCCTTTCCCGCCATCGGCGCGGCGCGCGCGCGGGCCGCCGCGCCCCCGCGCGAGGTCTTCCTGTCGCCGGCCGCGCCCCTGGCGATCCAGCCTGCCCCGCTCGACCCTCACGGCCGGGCTGCGGCGCCAATTGAGTCGCCGCCGCCGCCGGCGCCGCCTGCGCCGACCCCGCCCCCCTCTTCCCGCGCTCTCCTCCACGCGCTCTACGGCGCGCCCGAGGGCGGCGGCCGCGGCGCGTCCGCGCGCGCGTCCCGCGATGCCTTGGCGCTGTTCTCGGCGGTCTACGGTCCTCCAGCGGCGGCACGCCCCACCCTCCCCGCGCCGCCCCTCCCCGTCGCGCCCTCCTCCCCCACCAACCCCTCCCGCCTCGCCTTCCCGGCCCGCCTCCTGCGCGGCGTCGTCCTGGCCCGCCCCAACCGGTTCACGATGCGGGTGCGGCTCGAGGGGAGCGGGGAGGTGGTCGACTGCCACTGCCCTGTGACCGGGGCACTGGGCGGCCTCGGCCTTGCCGCCTTTGCCGGCGCCCGCGCGCCGTGCCTGGTGTCGGCCGCGCGGGCTCGCGCGTCGAGGCACGCGACCCGGGCGCGCAAGACGGGGCACACGGTGGAGGCCGTGTCGCTCGCGCACCCAGACGCGGGGCCGCCCGCGTGGGTCGGCGTCAACCAACTGGCCGCCAACCGGTACGTCGAGCATTTCTTACGGTCTGGCGCGCTCCCCGCGCTCGCGGCGCCGGGGGCGAGCGTCGAGCGGGAGGTGGCCGTCCACGGGTCGCGGCTCGACTTTGTCGTCGCCGGCGCCGACGTCGTGGAAGTGAAATGCCCGCTCGACGCTCTACCCTTGGACGGCGGCCCCGCCGGCGGCAACCCGGCGCTCGTGGCCGCCGCGCGGCGGCGGCGGTCGGCGGGCGACCTCCTGTCCCGCCTGCCGCGCGCGCGCCGCGCGTCGCTCTACGGGCGTGCCGCCAAGCACGTGGCCTCGTTGGCCGACCACCTGGCGGCCTCGGAGAGCAAGGGCGCGGGCGCCCACAACCCGCTCCTCCCGCCGGCGCGCGCGGCGCTTGTCCAGTGCTTCCAATTCGACGCGCCCCCCGTTCGCGCCGTGCTGCCGCCGCCGGCCCACGCCGCGCCCGGCGATGGGCGCACGGTGGTGGTGGCGGCGATGGCGGCCGCCGCGGCGGCGGGCGTCGAGACGTGGCAGGTCAACCTCGCCATCGACGAAGCTGGCATCACTCTGCTCGACTGCTTCGCCCTGGACCTGTTCCCCGGGGCGGGCGCGCCCCGGCGGCGGCGGGGGGGGCGGGACGCGGGCGGCGACGAGTCGGGCGACGACGCGGTCGCGGCGGCCGCGTGACGGGGGGACGAGGGGGGTGCGATGCGGCCCTAGCGGCCGCACCCATAATTTCCAACGTCTTACACTGTGAACCACACACAACGAGTCCGAACACGAGCCGGCGGAGAGCGAGCGAGCGAGGCGGGCCGAGCGCGCGCGTTCCCTTCACTCTCATGCACGCGCCGCGCCCGCGCGCCGCGCCGCGCCCACTGCATTACACCCACACTTGCTCCCCTCGCCCCCTCATGGCCCGGCCGGGGTCGATGGACGCGCATTGGGACGCGCCAGACGACGGCCGCCTCGTAGCGGCCGCCGCCGAGCGCAACAAGGACCCCATTCTAAGGGCGGTGACGCCGCTGCTGGCAGGGAAGACGGGCGCTGTCCTGGAGCTCGCCGCCGGCACCGGCCAGCACGCGGCGCACCTCGCGGCCGCCTTTCCGGCCCTCACCTGGCTCCCGACCGACGCGTCCGACGACGCGTTTGCCAGCATTCGGGCGTGGATGGGGGGGCTGGCCAATGCGTTGGAGCCTGTCGTGCTCGACGCGACGGCGCCGCCGTCGGCCTGGCCGCGCCCGCCCGGCGACGCCGACGCCCGCTTCGCCGCGATCTATGTCGCCAACATGACTCACATAGCTCCTTGGGCCGCGACCGTGGGGCTGCTGGCGGGCGCGGGGGCGGTGTTGAGGGAGGGCGGCCTTCTGATTTTGTACGGCCCCTTTGCCGTCGACGGGCGGCCCGCGACCGAGTCGGACGCCCGCTTCGACGCGTCGCTGCGCGCGCAAAACCGGGAGTGGGGGTACCGGGACGTGGAGGACATCAAGGCGGCGGCGGAAGGGTTGAGGCTAGTGGCGACCATCCCGATGCCCGCCAACAACTTCATCCTCCTGTTTGAGCGCACGGCGGCGCCGGTGTGAGGTCACCAGTGTAGATTGCACGCCGCGTCGGAGAGCGAACGGCCGCCGCTCCCCCCCCCCCCCCTCACCCGTCTCGCGCCGGCCGTTCCCCCGGCGGCCACAGCCGCCCCGTCGCCGTCTCTAGGAACCGCCCCGTCGCCATGTCCACCCGGTTGAGCCGCACGGTGCCGAGCAACGCTTCGGGGAGCTCGTCCGCGGCGTGGCCTTCGAGCACGATCGCCATGTCGACGACGACCGCTTTCGTCGCGCCCATGACCAGGCCGACGACCGCGGCCGCGACGGACGAGGAGGAGACGTCGACGTCCACCTCGAAATAGTTGCGGCCCCGGGCGTAGCTGGGGGAGGGTGGGGCGAGGGTGGGGCGGCGCACGTTTCCTGGGTCGACCCCTCTCCTCTCTTGTGTCTCTCACCGTTGGGCCAGTTTGTGCCCCAACAGGCACGGCGTCGTGCCCACCGACTGTTTCACGATCCAGGAGCCTTCCGTGATGCGCGGGATGAGCTTGAACGTGCCGTCGCGCGCGCGCGACGCGTCGGGGCCGTCGCCGCCCGCGAGGAAGCGGGCGAGGGCGACGTCAAAGGGGCTCGCGCCGTCGCCGGAGTTGTCGTCGTCGCCCGCGATGGAGCCGGCGGCGGACGCGAACGGGGTGGTGGCGGCGGCGCTGGAGGAAGGCGGCGGCGCAGGGCCGCCGCCGGGCTGCCGCACCGACTCGGCGCGCGACAGCATGCCGCTCCCGGCCCCCCCGACCCCCGGCGCCGCCCGGTCCGCCGCCCACGAGATGACGACCGAGTGCGGGGTGGGGCCCGGGATCATGAGGTTGACGACAAAGAGGAACGGGGAGGGGGACGACGCGATCGACGGCAGGAACCGCGCGACGTCGAAACAGGGCGCGTCCAGGTCGAGCAGGTCGACGGCGGCGAGGGAGAGCATGGGCTCGCCGGCGTCGATCTTGCGGTGGTCGTCGAGGTAGGTGGGGCCACGGACCTGCAGACGAGGTGACGAGGGCGCGAGCGGTGGGCGACCGTGCCTCGTCGACCACGTGCCCTCTGCTCCACCCTCTCCCCCACTCCCTCTCCCGACCTTGAACCCGGCCGCCCCGGGGCACCACCAGAAGTGCCTCAACATTGTCCCGCCCGCATCCGCCGCGTCGCCGCGCGCGGGCGGCGGCCGCGCGGGCGACGCGGGCACCGTGGCCGCCGGCGGCGGCCCCGGCGGCGGCGGCGACGACGTGCGCCGAAAGATGGACCGCGTGTGCGCGAGCGAGGCGGCGCGGCGGGCGGCGGCGGCGCCGTCGGCGTCGCCGCCCGCGGCGACGCCGTCGGGCGGCCGCGTGCCGGACCGGGAGCCGGCCAGAAAGGGGCGCGCCACAAACCGCTCCGCTTCCGCCGCGTTTTTGAGCGCAATGGAACGCCGCGCCAAGGGCAACAACAGCGCCCCCCACGCGGGCGCCGCGAGCGCGCGGCCGAGCGGGCCGCCCGAGCGCAGCGCGCCGACGCACCCGCCCGCGTCCAGTTTGGCGACGTGCGTCACCAGGGTCTCGCCGCACGCGCGCGCGGGGTCGTACTCGGGGAGGAGGGGGGCAAACGTGTAGCCGGACGAGACGACGCGGCCGCGAACCGCGGGGCGCATGCCGCCGCCCCCCCCCCCGCCTCCCTGCACGGCTCCAAACGCGTCGGCATCCGAGGCAGACGTGTAGAGAACGACGTACTGACCGTCGTCCTCCCGCCTCCAGGTCCTGCGCAGGATCAAGTCTCGGGGCGCGGCAATCAACCCGCCAAGGAGCCCCGCAGGCCGCCACCGCACCCCGAGGTACTGCGTGTGCGCGTCCACGACGCGCAGCAACCGGGGCGGGTCGGGCCCAAACGCGGTGCCACCGCCGACTTCGCCGCGGAGCAGGGTCGACGCGCATAGCCGCGGCGGCGCGCGCGCGACGAACGACTCCACGAGCACGTCGTCCCCGTCCGCGTCCCGCCCCACGTACACAGTGACGCCGTCCTCGGTGTACCAGGGGGTGAGGCCGACCGGGTCCGAGGGGGGGTGCGGGGCGGCGGCCGAGGTGAGCGGCGCGGCGTCCACCACGACCCCGGGCGGCCCCCGCGCCGCCCTGCCGGCGGCTTCCGCGGCGGCCGACAGGGTGCGCGTCAGGTCGGCTTCCAGTTGGGAGGCGGAGTTGAGGCGGGGGGGTGGGGAGGGGGGGCCGTCGTTGGCCGCGGCGGCGAGGTCGGGGTCGCGGCACAGGGACCGGCCCCGCGTCCGCCAGCCCCGCTCTCTCGCGGGTTTGGGGGTGGTTGGGTTGCCGCGGTCCGGCTCCGGCGCCGGCGGTAGCCCCAGGGCGGCCAGCGCGCCCGCGAGCGCGGCGTGCCATGCTCTGGCGTCCTCCGCCGAGTCGAACGCGAGCACGACGCCCGGCACCCCCTCCCCACACGTCAGCGCGAAGCGGTGCAGGTCGGCGTCGGCGTAGGCTCGGGTGAGGAGGGCCCAGAGGGAGTGGTGTTGGCGCGTGGAGAGGGCGCTGTAGCGCCGCGCGGTCACGGGGGAGAGCCGGCACTCGGGCGTCAGGGGCCAGGTGCGGCCATAGCCTTCGCCCGCGGCGTCGGCCTTGGCGCGCGTGGCGACGCGGTCGCTGAAGGGAGAGGAGGGTGAGGGGGTGAGGGGGCGAGCCGTCGGCCCGCGGCGCAGCCCGTCGGCCCGCGGCGCAGCCCGCGCGTCCGCCCGCCTCCCTCCGTCCCGCTCTCGGCGATCCCGATCTCAAATACCACGTCCAGCCCGGCCGCGGCCGCCGCTCCTTCTCTCACCGGTGCAGCACGGCGTAGCGCCGCTTGGCGACGCCTGGCACGACGGTCGACTCGCGGTAGAGCAGGCCTTCCAGCAGGGGCGCGCTCTCGCGCGGCGACCGCGCCGGGGCCGCCATCGCGGTGTGCGGGTGCGCGCGAGAGAGTGAGAGGCATCGCGGGCGCCGGCGTCACTCTCCCGGGATGGCGGGCGCCGCGCCGCCCGTCGCCATCCCGGTGATCGACGCCCGGGCGCCGGACGCGGCTGCCGCGGCGGGCGCCGCGTGCGAAACGCTGGGCTGCTTCCACCTGACGGGCGCCGGCCTCTCCCGCGCGACGCTCGACACTCTCCTGGCTGAATCGGGCTCCCTGTTCAAAGCCCTGGCCGCGCTGCCCGAAGGCGACGCACGGAGGGCGGCCATCCTGGCCCACCCGGTCGCGACGCAGTTCCGGGGCTTCACCCCGCTCGCGGACGAAGCGCTGGCCGACGGCGCGCTGGTCGGCGACGCCAAGGAGGGGCTCTACTTTGGGGTCGAGGCGGGCGAGGGGTCGAGCGAGGCGGGGTTGCCGCTGCACGGCGCAAACGTGTGGCCCGATGCGACGCTCGCGCCCGGCCTGCGCGCCGCGGTCGAGGCCGCGTTTGGCGCTTTGATGACGGTGTGCACCACGATCTTGCTGCCCATGATCGCGACCGCGGCGGGGGAGGAGGGCGCATTCTTCGAGGCCGCTTTCGCCGCCGGCCCGCCGATGGCCTTTTTGCGCCCCTTGCACTACCCCCCGGTCCCCTCCGACCCCGCCACCGTCGCCTGTGGCGCACACACGGACTACGGGCTCGTGACCTTGTTGCACACGGACGGCGGGCCGGGGCTCGAGGTCGAGGTGGGCGGCGCGTGGCGCTCGGTGCCGCCGCCGGCGCACGACGGCGACGGCGCCACCGTCTTTGTCAACGTGGGCGACATGCTCGAACGGTGGTCCGGCGGCCGCTTCAAGGCGGCCAAGCACCGCGTCGTCCTCCCGTCCCCGCCGCGCGACCGCCTGAGCGCCGCCTTTTTCTTCGACCCCCCGTTCCGGGCCGTCATCGACGGCGTGCGCTACGGCGACTACATCTTGGCCAAGTACCGGGGGACGCACGCGTCGTTTGCGGCGGGGTGGAGCGAGGGGAGGCGGCGCGAGGGTGGCGAGGCGACCGCGGCGCACTCTGGCGCGTGACGCCCTCTCGTGTGGCGCCCCAGCGCGGCCCCAGACGCACGCGCTCACCCCACCTCCTCCCGCACCATGCGCCGCGCCGCTGCCGCGGCGGCAGCCGGCCTGCGCTCGGCCGCATGGGCCCCCGCGCGCGGGTCGGCCGGCCCCGCGACCGCGTGCGTGCAGGCCGCGGTGGAGGAATGGAACCAGGTAAGAGATTTTGGAGTGGCGGATGGGGGGTGGGAAGCCGGTAGGGGGCGCAATGCGGCGCGCTGGCCGCTTCGACCCCCGCACGCGCTCGACACGCCTTTCACCCCCCTGCCCAGGAGATGCACGCCTTTTTCGGGCTGGTGGGCGCCCCCTTTACCACGCCCGACGGAGGGAGGCCGCGGCTGCCGGCCGCGGCGGTGGTGTCGCCGCCGCGGCGGGCGGCGTCGTCGGCCGCCGCGCCGCCCTCTCTCACCCACGTCGACGCCGCCGGCGCGGCGTCCATGGTGGACGTCACCGCCAAGCCGGCCACGCACCGCGTCGCGACCGCGGCCGGCAGCGTGCGCCTGGGCGCGGCCGCGTTTGCGGCCGTGACGGCAAACGCGGTCGCCAAGGGGGACGTCCTCGCCGCCGCCCGCCTGGCCGGCGTCATGGGCGCGAAAGCGACCCCGACGCTCATCCCGCTCTGCCACCCGCTGGCGCTCACGCGAGTGGACGTGGAGCTGTCGCTCGACCCATCGCGCTCGGCCGTCGTCGTCCGCGCCACCGCCGCCGCGGTCGGCCCCACCGGCGTCGAGATGGAGGCGCTGACCGCGGTCGCCGTCGCGTGCCTCACCGTGGTGGACATGACCAAGGCGTTGGGGCAGGGCGCGGTGGTGGAGAGCGTGCGGCTCGAGCGGAAAGAGGGGGGGCGGTCGGGGGTGTGGGAGAGGGAAAAGGGCGGCCGCGGGGCGGCTGGCGGGGGGTAGTGCAGTGTGGTGCGGGTTGATTCGCGGGCGGAGCGCAACAGAGCCTCGAATATGGCGGTGGGTCGTGACGGCGCGTGCACGCCCGGCACTCTAGCGCGTCGTCCTTTCCGACCGCCATGCTTCGTCCCGCCCGCCCCCCTACGCCCTGCAGCGCGTCCACCGCGACTCGCGGCGGGCGGCCACCGCTGCCGCGGGGGCCGCAGACCGTCGCCGCGCCGGGCGTGCCGGGCGCGCGCGCCGCGGATGCGGCGCACGCGCGCGCCACAGAGCGCCACCCGCTCGCGCCGTCGGCTTCTGTGCTCCTATTTGATCTGGAGGTGAGACTGGGGTGGGGATTGGGGTGGGCGGGCGGCGGGCGGCGATGCATGGCGTCGTTGAAGACTCTGCCCGCGCGGCACCTTCCCCCGCCGCCCTCCGGCCGCGCCCGCCCCCACAACGCCCCCCACACGGGCGATGGACGCAATGGGCTGTGCCCGGATGGCCACCCGGGGCATCGGCGGGCCGGGTTCGCGCGCGTGGGGGCGTGGCGCGCGCCGAGCACAGCCGACGCCGCCGCACGCCCACCGAACCCCCTCTTATTCCAGGAGGACCACGCCGCGTCCGCCCCTCCCACCCCTCTGGACCCCTCGACCGCGTCCACGGTCGCCCGCCTCCAATCCCTGGCCGCCCCCGCGGACTCGTACGAGGCCGACGTCGCGGCTGACGCGGCCGACGCGCTCTGCGCGCGCGGCACCCCTGCCACCCCCGCCGCCCTGGCCGCCGCGCTCGCCGCGCGCGGCCACGCGGCCGCCGTGCGCACGGTGGCCGGCGGCGGCCGGGGCGCGGCCTGCTTCGACCGCCTCGCGCACTCGTTTGTCGTCGTGGCTCCGCGGCGCGCGACCGCGCGCGCGCTGCTCGGCGGCGGCGCGGACGCCTCGTCCTCCATCATCGTCGACGCCGGCTTCCGGGACGCCCTCACCGTCGCGTTCCCGCCCGCGGCGTTGGCGGCCGTGTTGGGCGCGGTGCCGGCTGTGTGGGTGGGGCGTGGGGAGAGGCTCACGGCCGCGGTTTCCGCGGTCGCGGCCGCGACGCGCGCCGCGCTCGCGGCCGAGCGCCGCCCCGTCCCCCCCTGGCGCTCCGCCACCGCGCTCGCCAGCAAGTGGGCCGCCGACCGCGCCCGCTCGGTCGACGTCGCGCCGACGGCCGACGCCGTCGCGGCTGCCGCCGCCGCGGGCGACGACGGCGCCTGCCTCGCGGGCTGCTGCCGCCCCGACGGCTGCGAATCCCCCACCGGCGTCCTGCCCGACGACTTCGTCGCGCGCGCGTGGGCGCGCGTCGACGCCGGCTGGCGCGCGGCGGAAAGCGCCAAGGCGCCGCCGCCCGCTCTCCCGCCTCCCGTGTCCCAGCTGTCGGCCGCCCTCGCCGGCGTCGGCGGCCGCGTGCGCGCAGGGCTGGCGGTGCGCACGCCGACGTGGGCGGCGGCTGCGTGAATGGTGGTCGACACGCAAAACATGACACCCGCCGACGCGCGCCACGCTGTGGCGCCCGGCCCTGATTCTTCGGACGCGGCTCGCGTCCACCGACGCGAGCCCGCTGCCCCACACTGTTTGCGCGCTTCCCTCTGGTTTGTTTGCTTTGATCGCTCCCCTCGTTTCATTGTAGCAATTCCCGCCACTATCCCACCCCGCCACTATCCAACCCCTCTCTCTCTCTCATCCCGCCTCACAAACACCGCTGCCGCCTCGATCGCGTCCGCGCCCGGAAAGAATACGCGCGCCGCCGCGCCGGCGAGGCTCCAGTGGCCGCCGGCCAGCAGGGCGTCGCCGTCGCGCGCCAGCGACGGGAAATGGCACGCGATGTAGGCCAGGGTCCGCAAGCTCGATGGAGGGGAGGTCGCGAGGCAGGCGAGGAGCGTCCGGTCGAGGCCCTGCCGCGGCGGATCGACGACCGCCGCGTCGGCGCCGGCGAGCCACCGTTCCGGCCCGTCGCCCGCTCGAGCGGCGGCGAAGGTGATGGCGGGCGCTGGCCGACCCTGCGCCTCGCACGCAGCCTCCAGCGCGGCCGCTGACGCGGCGAGCGGAGCCGCGCCCGCCGCGTTTGAGTCGACCGCCGCGACCGCCGCCGGCCCGCCGGCCCGCGCCGCCAGCGCGAGCCCCACCGCGCCCGCGCCGGCGTGCAGGTCGGTCAGGGCGCGGGCGCGGGGGAGGAGGGGGGCCAGGTCGGCGAGGAGGGCGGCGAACGCGCGCGGGTTGGCCTGCGCAAACGCGCCCGGCGCGTACGCCACGCGCGCGCCGCCCGCCGGCTGCCACGCAAAGGGGGGACCGGTGGCATGGTCCCAGGCGTCGCCCAGGATGCGGTTTCCGGGGGAGGGTTGGAAGTTGTGGTGGATCGAGTGCACCGCGCCGCGCGCGCCGGGGCCCGCGGCCGCCCACAGCCCCCGCGCGAGCTCGGCCGCCGCGGCCGCGGCCGCGGCGTCGTCGGGAGGACTGCCCCACACGAGCACGACCTGGGCCGCGGTCGCGGCGTCGAGCTCGGGCAGCAGCACACTCTCGCCACCGCCTCGACGTTCACCGTCGCCGGGCAGCGCGACCGTGAGCTGCACATACCGCAAGCCGCCCGCGCCGGGCGCCGCCTCGCTGTAACCGCGCGTGCGCGCGGTCGCGGCGGCGGCCAGGACGGCGGCCGCGGCCGCGTTGAGCGCCGGGTGGTGGACCGCGCACGCGGGGATGGGGACGACGTCGTGCGTCCCCGCCGCAAACAGGCCCGCCACCAGGCCGCCGCTGGGCGCGGCGCGCACGGCGAGCCGCGCGCGGCAGCGCCAGCCGTGGGCCGCGACGGGGGGTGGCTGACCGAGGGGCGCGCCGCGGTCCGCAAACCAGGCCGCGGCGGCTTCCCGGGCCGGCGGCGACGCCAGGCCGCGGTCCAGCGTGCAGCCGGAGCAGGATGCAAAGTGGGGGCAGTCCAGTTCGGGGGGCGGGAGGCGGGCGGCATGCCGAGGCGCGGCGGCGGCGGCAGTTGCGGGCCGCCGCGCCGCGGCCGCGCCCGGCGACGGCCGCCGGGCGCGCATGCGCGCGAGAGAGGGGCGCCGAGTGAGGCAATGCGCGCCCGCCTCTCACACTCGGCCCTCCCCCGTCACTGCGCCGGCCGCGTGTAAACCCCGGGCGCCAGCGCCCGCTCGATGCGGTCCATGGCCTCGTTCAGCGTGTCCAGGGACGCGGCGTACGACAGGCGCACGCAGGAGGGGGCGCCAAAGGCGGACCCGGGGACGAGGGCGACGAGCGCCGCGTCGAGCAAGTAGGCACAGAGCGCGTCGCCGTCGGCCACCTCCCCAAACCCGTCCGCCCTCGCCCCGGACCCCACAAGGGCCGACACGTCGGGCATGGCGTAGAACGCGCCGCCGGGGGTGGCGGGGAGGGACACGCCGGGAATGGCGCGCAGGCGCGTGGTGACCGCGTCGCGCCGCTCGCGGAACGCGTCCACCATGGCCCCCACGAGGGGGCCGCCGCCGGGCCCCATGCCCAACGCCGCCAGCGCCGCGTGCTGGGCGATGGAGGAGGCGCCGGACGTCGTCTGCGACTGAATCGCGGCCGCCGCCGCGGCGAACGGCGGCGGCGCCGCCAGGTACCCCAGGCGCCACCCGGTCATGGCGTACGCTTTGCTGAACCCGTTGACGGTCAACGTGCGGGGCGCCATGCCGGGGAGGGAGGCAAAGGAGATGTGTGTTGCGGGGGGATACGTTATGTACTCGTAGATCTCGTCCGACAGGACGAGCAGGCGCGGGTGGGAGGCAACGACGGCTGCCAGTTGCTGGGGAGGGGGGGGCGGGGCGAGCATCGCGGCGACACTGGGCGCACGGCAACCACCCCGCCCTCCCCCCATCCCTCTGCACACCTGGAGCCTCTCTCTGTCGTACACCGCCCCGCTCGGGTTGCTGGGCGTGCACAGGATGAGGACGCGGGACCGGGGCGTGAGCGCGGCGGCCAGGGTGGCGGGGGAAAGGAGGAAGCCGTCGGCCGCGTCGGACGGCAGGATGACGGGGTTGGCGCCCGCCAGCGTCGCCATCTCGGGGTACGACACCCAGTACGGGGCCGGGATGAGGACGTCGTCGCCGGGGGAGACGGCGGCGAGCAGGGCTTGCCAGACGGCCTGCTTCGCGCCGTTAGACACGACGACGTCGCCGGGGGTGGTGGCGACCCCATTTTCGTTGGTCAGCTTGGCCGCGATGGCGGCCCGCAGGGCGGGGGTGCCCGTGTTGGGCGTGTACCGCGTGACGCCCGTTCTTCGAGGGGGGGAGGGGGGGAGGTCGAGAGGGGCGTCTTGTTTCTTCGTCCGCCCCTTCATCCTCTCCACCCCCATTCCCGCTCACCTCAACGCTTCCACGCCCGCCTCCACCACGGGCGCCGGCGTGTCAAAGTCGGGCTCCCCGGCTGCGAGCCCGATCACGTCCGCCCCGCCGTCGCGCAGCGCGCGGGCGGCGTCGGTGAGCGCCATCGTCTTGCTGGGGCGCAGGGACGCGACGATGGGGTTGACGGTGGCGTCGACAGAGGGGGTGGGGGTGGCGGCAGGGGGGGAGATGCGCGCGCGGGGAGCCGGGGCGCGCATCGCGGGCGGGCGATTGAGGAGTGGGGACGCGCGCATGGGGCGGGCCGCCGCGGGCGGGGCCGGAGGCGTGTGCCGAGGTGGGAGGAGGCCGCCGCGGCGTCGCCGCACCCGAGCGCCGGCCGACGGCCTGCCGCTGGGCGCGGTTCAACCACCCCTGGTGGGCGCCGCGCGGGCAGCGATGGCGTGACGGCCGGTCGCCGGGGGTCTTTGGCGCGTCAGCGGCGCCGGTGGAGCCTTTGCCGCGCGGCGGCGCGCGCGCGGCGCGCGCGCGCGCGCGCGCCGCCTATCGCGAGGCGCCACACCACGCCACAAACCCTCCTGCGGCGGCTGGGGGATCGGAGCGAGGCGGCGCCGGCGGCAAAGGGGTCGGCACGTGCGGGGGGGGCGGCCTGGGGCGGCCAGGCGCGGGGGCTGGCCAGTAAAGCGCGCGGCGTGGGGCGGGCGAGCCCGAGTCGGGCGGGGCGGCCAGGGCAGACTCGGGTCTGCCGACTCCGGCGCCCCCCGCCACTCCCGCCCCCCACCGCCCCCCCCCCCCCCCTTCGCCGGTGGCGCCAAATGCGCGCCGCGTGAAGCCCTACACCGCGCGCGAGCCCCGCATCCCCGCCGGCGGCCCCGAAAGGACTGGGGCGCGATGAGCCCGCCGGCCGCGCTTGGTGAGCGCGCGCGCGGGAGGGCGTGGAGCCCGCTTGCCCCCCGCTGGCTCGCGATACGCGCTTGGCGGCGATTCCGGGCGGCTTGGGGGTCGCATCGAGGGCGGGCGCCGCGCCGGCGCGCGGCGTCACTCGTTGGTCCGCGCCGCCGCCGCCCGGGCGCCCGCCGCGGCCGCCGCCCGCTCGCGGTGGCGAATCGGCCGACGCAGGCGCCCGCCGGGCGGACGAGGGGCGCGGCGCGAGGCGGTTGGTTTCGGGCGGCGCGCGCGCGGCGTGCCCGGCCGGCCGCGGCGTTCACCCCCCGCCCCCGCCCCGCGCCCCCTCCCCAGCGGTCCGCGCGCCCGCGTTCTCCTTTGCGCACGCCCCCGCCCTCAACCGTGACCCGGCGGCGAGCGCCGGCGCGGGCGCCCCCCCTTCCGCCCAGACGACGCTCGCGCCGCGCGCCGTCCCCGCGTCGCTCGGCGCCGCGGCCGCCGCCCTGGCGCCGCCCGCGCTGGTTGAGCTGCAGGTCGCGGCCGCGCTGCCGCGGCGGCAGGCGGCGGCGGCCGCTCCCGGCTCCTCCAACCCTCCTCCGGCCCCGCTCGCGCTCGCCGCGCTCGCGCTCGCCGCGCTCGCGGCGCGCCCCGACCTCGCGTCCCTCATCGTGTCGACCCTGGTCGGGCTGGCGGCGTCGGGCGGGGAGGCGGCTGGCGCGGCGTCGCCCGCGCCGCCCCCGCTGTCCTCCCCCGCGCCGCCGACGCCGCTGCCGCTCCCGCTCGCCGCCCCCCCCCCCATCACCCTCTCCCCCCCCTACGACCCCGACGCCCTGCTGCGCTACGCGGCGGCGGGCGTGCGCGTCGTGCTGCTGCCTGAAGGAGGAGGGGGTGGCGCGGCGGCCGACCCCGTCGCCGACGACGCGGCGTCGCGGCCGGCGCCCGACGCCGGCCTCTGCGACCGGACGACGCCGCCCCGCAAGCGGTCCCGGGTCGACCTGACGGCCGCCGCTGCGTCGCCGGCGTCGGACGAGGGCACCGCGACGGCCGAGGAGGGCGCGTCGAGCTGCTGCTCCGGCGGGTGACCCCCGCGCACACACACATGCACGCCACTGTGGAGCCCCGCGCCCGCACACACGACCCATTTTTGGGGGCCGCGCGCGCGCGCCGCCCGCGCCCGGGCGCTCTGCCGTCCGCGGCGCCGGCAGCGCGCGGCCGCCCCGCGGCTTTTCCGTGCCTCCGTCCGTTGTCCGTTGTTTCACCCCCCCAGTGCGCCCCACCTCGAATGCCGCACTCGGTCGATTGGGGCGCCGCTCCCCCGCGGCGCCGGGACCCTCATCCCACCCCTGACTTCGTCCCAAACTAGACCCCCTCCCCGCACCACCCCCACGCCCGCGTTCCCGCGCACGCACGCCACCTTCTATGTGGCAACCACCTCGAGCGAGGCGCAGGAGGGGCCGGCGGCGGCTGTGGCGGGCCAGCGCGCGTGCCTCACTCTCTTCACTCTCCCCCACTCTCTATGAAGGACGCCGTGCTCGCGCTCGAGCCCGCAGACTTTGTGCTCATCGCGCTGCTCGCCTTTGCCCTGCTGGTCCTGCTGCCGCGCCGGCTGCTGCGCGGCCAGACGCCGGCGGGCTCGGGCGCGGGGCCGCGGCCGGCGCGTGCGCCGGCCCGGCGCCGCGCCGAGTGAGGGTCGACTCACACGCCTCCGATGGGGCGCGCTGCGGCGTCGGCGGCGGCCGCTGCGGCGTGCGCGCCACTTGCCGCGCTCGCCGCAGGGGCGACGCGGGCGCGCGACAGCCGACTGGTCATGGTGCAGGCTCGACTGATGCCGGTGCTGGAGGTGGGTGGGAGGGAAGAGGGCTGGGTAGGCGGCTAGGCGGGGCCGGGCGGGGCCGCATGCCGACGCCCTCAAACCGCTCTTAGATCGCGTCCAGCCTCGACTGTGACTCCCCTGACAACGCGTGGGATGCATCCGAACCTGCCCTGCTGGCCGCGGCGCGTGCCGCGACCCCCTGCGCCGCGACCACCGCCCTCGCCCAAGCCGCGCTCGCCGCCGCGCTCGCCGCCGGCCGCCACGACGCGTCCGACATTGAACTGGGCGTGGCTGGCGCGCACAGCATCCCGCCTTGGGCGTATGCGCGCCTGGTGGCGGGCCTGGGGTGGGGGCGCGCGGCGGGCGTTGGTGGGGGGCTGCGCGGCGACGCCCTGGCAGACGTCGTGCCCTGGATGGATGGAGAGACGGCGGCTGAGGTCGTGGCTGGACTGGTCGACGCCGGTGGCGCCGCGGGCGCCGCGGCGTGCGGGGCGGTGACGGCCGCCCCTCTCGCTGACGCGCTGGCGCGCCACCTCGAGCGCCTGCTGGCCTCTGCTGTCGATAGTGACGACGCCACGCACGCCGCCATGGCCCTGGACGCCGCCCTGCTGGCGGGCGCGCCGCCGCCGCGGGCCGCTGGCGCGCTCGCGGCGCGCCTCACCGCGCTCGATCCCAACGCCCTGGACCCCGCTCTGTTCGCATCGCTCTGCGCGCTGCGCGCACGCCTGATGCTGCTGGGCGTGCAGGCGGGCGTGGATGCCGGGGCGGGCGACGGCGACGACCGCCCCCCACTCTCGACGCCGCGCACCCCCCTCTGGCGCCAGCTGCTGGCGCCCGAAGGCGATGTCGACGCCCACCCTCTCGCCATCGCCGCCGTCGCAACCGCGCTCGTGGCAGCGCTGCCGGGGGCGGCCGCCCGGCCGTGGCCGCCCACCCCCACCCCGCTGGACACCGCCCACCCCGGCGCCCACGCGCCCGCGCGCGTGGCGGCCGCGGCCGTCCTGCTGATGCGCCCCGGCCTGCCCCGCGTCGCGCGGGCGGCGCTGCGCGACACCGCGCTCTCGGCCGCGCTCGCGGCGACCGAGGTGGCGGGGGCGGCCGGCCTCGACGCCGCGCTGGCGGCCGCCGGCCCTGTAGATCGGGGTGATGCGGACGACCGCGAGCTCGCGCTCGCCACCCTGGTCGCGGCCTTCAACCGGTGCGGCGAGGGCGGCGAGGCCGCGCTCGCGCCCGCGCTTGCGGCCGCCTCCTTGTTCGCCCCCGCCGACGCGACCCGGCTCGTGGTGGACGCCGGCATGCGCGACCCGGGCGCTGGCGTGGTCGTGGGCGCCGCGCTGGCGGCGTTGCCGGCGCTGGCCGCGGCCCACCTCGTGCCCGCTGTCGCCGCCGCTGCCGCCGCCGCGGACGACGCCGACGGCGACGCCCGCGCCGCGGACCGGTGCGCGATCTTTGTGGCCGGCTTGTGCCGGGGGGCGGCGCTCGACGCGGGGGCGGTGCTCGAGACGGTCGTCGCGCCCGCGCTGTCCCTTTCCCGCCCCGTCGCGCCCCGGCTCGCGCTCGCGCTCCTCGCCCCGCCCGCCGCACGCCTGGCGCGCGTGGCGGCCGGCCTGGTGGCTCCGCTGGCCGCGCTGGCGGCGGGCGGCGGCGGGCCGGTCGCGGTGCGCGCGGCGGCGGCGGCGTGGGCGTGCGCTGCGGCGGCGCCGGTGGCTGTGCCCACGAAAAGCCTGACCTGGGAAGCGCTCACGCTGCTCCCGCACGCCGTGCGCGCCGACGCCGCCCCCAGCTTGCGCTCGGGCGCGCGCGACGCGGCCGCGCTCGTGGCCGACGCGCTCGCGCTCGCGGCCGGCTCGGACGAGGGCCTGAAAGCGGTTCAGGGCGATAGAGCATGCCCGCCGGGCCTGCTGGACGCGGCGCGCTCCTTGACCGGCGCGCTGTCGTGCGCCCCCTTCGGCGCCGCGCGCCGCGCGCTCGTCGCCGCGCTCGCGGCCGCCCTGCCCACCTCCGCACCCGACGCCGCCGACCGCGCGCTGGCCGCGCTGCCCGCGTTGATGCGGGCGTGCTACGGCAGGGACGCCGAGTCGCCCCCCGTCCCGGCCGCCGCGTGGCCCGTCGCCGCGCTCGACGCCGCGGCCGACGCCGCGCGCGCCGCGGTCAAGGCTGGCGCTTGTCCAACCGCGTGCGCCATGCCGGTGCTGCGCGCCGCGCTGGCGGTCGGGCGGACCGGGGGCGGCGCCGCCGCGCGGCGCGCGCTCGCCGTCGCCGTCGCCGCCTGGACCGCCCTCGCCCCCCCCGGCGGCGACGCCGGCGCCACCCCCGCCCTGCTCCAACTCATCCCGCACGCGCTGGCGGGCGGCGGCCGGCTGGCGTGGGTGGTGGCGACCGTGGCGCCGGTCGACGCGGGCGGCGCGCTCGCCGCGGCGGCGGCGCGGTTTGACGCGAGGGAGGTCCGGGGCTAGCGTTTTAGTGTGGGCGGGCGTTGGTTGTCGGCACTGCGCGCTGTGACTGGGGCGAGCGCACTGGAAACGGGGCCCGTCTGCGCGCTGGGCCACGCGCGAGCACCCAATCCCCACTCCTTTCCGATGCGCGCCGCCCGCCCCACCTCCCGTCCCTCACCTCTCGCCCGCCGCCGCGCCCGCCCCGCGGCGGCCGCGGCCGCCGCCGGCGAGCGCGGCCCTGGCGCGTCCAATCTGCGGCAGTTGGGGCCGTCCGACCTGATGGTCTCGTGTGCGTGAGAAGAGGGGCGGGTTGGTGACGATTGATGGCACGCCCGGCATCGGGCGGCGATTGGGGCGGTGGCGCAGCCGTCGGCTCGCCCCGACACGCCTCCCTGCCCCTTCTCCTACAGCTTGCTGCCTGGGCACCATGACGTGGGGCGTGCAAAACACCGAGGCCGAGGGGCACGAGCAGATGGCGTACGCGCTGGAGCGCGGCGTCACGTTTTGGGACACGGCGGAGATCTACCCCGTGCCGCCCAAGAAAGAGGTCGCCGGCGACACGGAGCGCATAATGGGGACCTTCTTCAAGGGCAACCCCGGGGCGCGGGACAAAGTGGTGCTGGCGACCAAGGTGAAACGAGGCGGGGAGAGGACGGCGCTGCGCGCGCGCGCGGCGGCGCGACCCCACCCCCACCCCCCTCCCCTCCCCCAGGTCGCCGGCTACGGCATCGACTACCTGCGCCCCGACCTCGGCCCCGCCCGCGTGACCAAGGAGCACGTGGTCCGCGCGGTGGACGGGTCGCTCGCGCGGATGGGCGTCGACGCGGTCGACCTCCTCCAAGTCCACTGGCCCGACCGCTACGTCCCCCTCTTTGGCTCGGGCGCGTTCGACCAGGGCAACATGCGGGAGACGGTGCCGTTCGAGGAGCAGCTGGAGGCGTTGAGGACGGTGGTCGATGCGGGCAAGGTGGGGGAAGGGGGACGAGGACGAGGGGTTGCGCGCGCGCCTGCCCGCCGCCTCCAACCATGCCCCTCGTCCCTTTACCCTAGGTCCGCTACGTGGGCGTGTCCAACGAGACGAGTTACGGCATCTCCCAGTTTGTCGCCGCCGCGGGCGCGGGCCTCGGCCCGCGCATCGTGTCCACCCAAAACTCCTACTCGCTCCTCGTGCGCACGCCGTACGAGACCGACCTCGCGGAGACGTGCTGCAAGGCGCATTTGAATGTGGGGCTCCTCGCGTACAGTCCGCTGGCCGGCGGCGCGCTCACCGGCAAGTACGCCGACGGCACCGCGTCCTCCAAAGCCCGGTTCAACCTGTTTGAGGGCTACATGGCGCGGTACATGAAATCGCTGGCTCGGGAGGCGGTCCTGGCCTACTGCGACGTCGCGAAAAAGCATGGGATGACGCCGGCCACGCTCGCGCTCGCGTGGTGCGCGGGGCGGTGGAACGTGGCGAGCACCATCATCGGCGCGACGACGATGCAGCAGCTGAAGGAGAATATGGACGCGTTCGACGTTGTGCTGAGTCAAGAATGTATCGACGACGTCGACAAAGTGTTCAACCGGTACCGGGACCCCACTACGAAGCCGCTGGATTGAACAGAGGAAGCGGGGGCCCGGCGGCGGAGCCGCTGGGTTGAGTAGACTGGGCGGGAGGGAGAAGAAGGGAGGGGGCGGGCGGCGCTGTGAGCGCGCGGCATGCAGCGTCGCCGCCACACCCCCGCGGCGCCGGCCCCGCGCTTCGCCGTCCCTCCCCGCCCCCCGGCGCGCGCCCAGGCGGCGTCCGGCCGCAGAGCGCGGCGCCGCGCCCATCGCGCGTTGCGTCTCTGCGCCCCGCCCCGCCCGCCCGCCGCCATGTCGATCCGGTTGCGGTGCGCCCATCGTGCAGGCGCGGGAGAGGGCGCCGCGGGACGGCGGCGGCCGCGGGCGCCGACCCCCCATCGCGCGCCGCCCCCACCCCCTCCTCCCCAGCGACCTCGTCCGCGCCGTGCGCGCCTGCAAGACGGCCGCCCAGGAGCGGGAGGTCATCGCCAAAGAGAGCGCAGAGCTGCGGGCCGCGTTCCGGGACCAGGTAGGGGTTGGGAGAGGGGCGTGGGTGGTTGGCCGCGCGGCCGCCGCGCGCAAACCCCCTCCCACCCACCCCTCTCTCCCCACAGGACACCCTCTTCCGGCACCGCAACGTGGCCAAGCTCATGTTCATGCACATGCTTGGGTACCCGACCCATTTCGGGCAGATGGAGGCCGTGCAACTCGTCGCGGCGCCCGGGTTCACGGCCAAGCGCGTCGGCTACCTCGCGCTCGCCGTCCTCGTGGACGAGCGGCAGGAGGTGCTCATGCTCGTCACCAACAGCATCAAAACAGATCTGGGGAGCAAGGACCAGTACGTCGTCGGCCTGGCGCTGTGCGCGCTGGGCAACGTCGCGTCGCGGTCGATGGCGCGCGACCTCGCCCCGGACGTCGCCCGCCTCACGGCCGCGCCCTCGGCCTACATCCGCAAAAAGGCGGCCCTCGCCGCGGTGCGCGTGCTCGACCGCGCGCCCGAGGTGGCCGACACGTTTGCCGACGCGCCCGCGGCGCTCCTCGCCGACCGGCACCACGGCGTCCTCCTCGGCGGCGCCGCCCTGGCGCGCGCGTTGGCGGGGATGGATCCGGCGCTGGCGGCCCAGTACGCGGTCGAACTGCCGGCGGGCCTGACGCGCCTGCTGCGCGGCCTCGCCGCCGCGCGTGGTGGGGGCGCCGAGCACGACGTCGGCGGCGTCAACGACCCTTTTCTCCAGGTCGCCCTCCTGAGGCTGTTGCGCGACCTGGCGGCGACCGGGAAAGTGACCCCCACCGACGCGGACGCCATCGCCGACGCGGTCGCCGCGGTCGCCGCCGCGGTCGACGCGGCCGCGCCCGCCGGCGCGGCCGTCCTCTACGAGGCCGCCCGCTGCGCGCTCACCCAGGCGACCGGCACCGCGGGCGACGCGGGGTCGCTGCGGCCGCTCGCGGTGTCGCTCCTCGGCGGGTTTCTCGCGTCGCGCGACGCCGACCGCCGCTACGTAGCCCTCGACGCCCTCGCCCGCCTCGCCGCCGGCGCGCCCGCCGCGGTGCAGCGGCACCGGGCCACCGTCGTGGCCTGCGTGCGGGACGGGGACGCGAGCATCCGGCGGCGCGCGCTCGAGCTCGTGTGCGCGCTCGCGACGCGCGCAAACGCGGCGGCGCTGACCAAAGAGCTCACCGACTACCTCGCCGTCACCGACCCCGACTTCCGCCCCGAGCTGGCGGGCAGGCTCGCCACCCTCATCGCGGCGCACGCGACCGACGCGGGGAGTCACTTTGACGCCTGGCTGCGCGTCGCGGCGACGCCGGGCGCCGCGCTCGATGCCGCGCACGCGCGTCGCCTCGTCGTCCTCGTGTCCAACGCGCCCGCCGTGTGCCCGCGCGTGGTAGGGGAGCTGTTTGCCGTGCTGCACGAGGGGCGGTGCCCGGACGACGGGCCGCTGCGGGGGACCGCTCTTTGGTTTGTCGGCGAGTACGCCGACGCGCTCGTGGCGGCCCCCGGCGGCCCGTCCCCCGACACCGTGGCCGCCGTTCTGGCCTCCTACGCGGCGCCGGCGGGCGCCGTGCCCGCGGGCGACCGGGCGGCAGCGCTGACCGCGCTCGCCAAGCTCGCCGCGCGCTGCCCGACCGCCGCCGCGCGCGCGGCCGCCGTGGAGGCCGCGTCCGCCGCGTCGCGCGACGTTGAAGAGCAGACGCGAGCGGTGGAATACGGCGCCCTGCTGGCGGCCGCGCCCGCGCTGGCCGCCGCCGTGCTCGAGCGCGTGCCGCCGCTCGACCCCGCCGCGCACGCCGCCTCAGTGGAAGCCCTGCCGCCGCCAGCGGATGGTGCGGGTGGTGGGGAGGGCGACCTGATTGGCGACTTGCTGGCGCTCGACGTTGGGGGTGAGGGCGGCAGCGGCGCGCCCTCTGCCGCCGCGCCGCCCGTCGATGCTCTGGCCGACCTGCTCGGCGGCAGCGTTCCTGTCCTCGCGCCCGCGGCCGCTGAGCCGTCAAGCGGGCGGGCGGCGCTGCCGGCCGATTTGTTTGGCGAGGTCGAGGCAGAGGTCGAGCCGCTGGCGCCGATCGCCACGGCGCCGCCGGCGCCCGCCGCCCCTCTCTCCTCCTCCTCCCCCACCCAGCACACCACTGTCGCCCTGGACGACGCCGGCCTGACCGTGACGCTGTCCTTTTCCAAGCCCGACCCCGACCCCGCGGTGACGCGCGTCGACGCCGCCGTGGCGTGGGCGGGGCCGGGGGTCGCGACCGCGGTGTCGCTCCAAGCCGCCGTGCCCAAGTACGCCAAGCTGCGCCTGGAGCCGGCGAGCGGCGACGTGGCAGCGCCGGGGGTCCCTGTGGCGCAAGCGCTGCACGTTTCCAACGGCGCGCGCGGCGACAAGCCGCTCGCGCTGCGCCTGCGCGTCGCGTGGACGCCGCCCGGGGGGGCGGCCCGGGTGGAGATGGTGGAGGTCAAAGGGTTGCCCGCGAGCCTGTGAGGCGGAAAGGCGCAGAGGCGGTCACAGGGTCTCTCTCTCCTCTCCTCCTTGCCTTCTCACGGCCCCTCATCATCATCGTCCGACCGCTCCGGCTCGTCCCTTATCTTGACGTCCGCGTCCTCCCCGTATTGAATGGCGTGGTCGACGTGGGCGAGCACCGCGGCGACGCCGCCGCCCTCGTCGGCGCCGCCTTCATCCTCCTCCTCGCCCGAGGACCCGCACCCTTCCCCGGAGCGGTCCAGGGGGACAAAAGATAGCATGGCCCAATCATCGAGGAGGCGCGCGATGGCGACGGAAAGGCCGGCGTGGGGTCCGGCGCGGGAAGCGGTCAGGTCGGCCGCGAGCGCCGACCCGTCCGGGATCAGATACGACCGCAGCGCCCGCTTTTGATCCCGCGACAGCATGTCGACCTTGGTGAGCACGTTGACGTGCGGGAGCTCGAGCTGGACCATGGCGGCCAGCGCGGCGAGGCAGCCGGAAACGTACTTTCCCGCGTCCCCGACGAATTGAACGTCCAAGCAGTAGACGGCGGCCAGGCGCACGTTGCGCGTGGAGGCGTAGTCGGCGAGGGAGCGGAACGCGGTGACGTGGGAGTAGAGCTCGACTTGGCCCGGGCAGTCGAACAGGATGTAGTCGTCGTCGGCAAAGGAGGCCAGTTCGTCGCCGAGCCAGTCGTCCAGGGAGTCTTCCAGGTGCTCCATGCAGTAGAGCAGGGGGCTGGTGGGCGGGGCGGGGTGGTGGGCGCCGTGTTGCCGGCCCCGCCTCCCCTCCCCCTCCCTCCCCCCCCCCGCACCCGTTCGGCCCCAGCCCCAGCTCCGCCATGGCGTCCGCCACGGTGATGAGGTCGCGCACGTCAAAGGCGACGGGGTAGGCGCAGTCCTCGGCGGCGGGGTCTGGGGAGGGAGGAGGGGAGGGGGGTGGGCGCAGGCTCCCGGCCTGCGCACAACCGCTGTCGCGGTGCCAGCGTCACTCCAGCAGCCCGCTGATGCGGGAGCGGGCTGGAAAGCCGCCACCCCGCGCCGCCGCCGCCCCCCATCCCCCGCACCCAGGTTGACCACGTGCACGCGGCGCCCTATAGTTTCGCAGTGCTGCCGCACGGTCTCGCAATAGGTCGACTAGGGGGGGGTGGGAGGGGATGGGCGTCGTGGCGAGCGGGCATGGGCGCCGCCACCGACGCCACACCCGCTCCCTCGCTCGCCTTGCCGCTGCCGGCGGGCCCGATGACGAGCTGGCCGTAGATTGTCATTATAGGGGAATGGGGTGGGAGTCGGCGGCGGTCACCTGCCGCCGGACTGAGCGAGAGAGGGCACCGGCTCGCGCACACTGTCGCTGCCACGCCCGCCCACCGTTTCCCAAGCGATTGCCGCAGTGTTGCACGCAGTCGGATCGGGGCGTCGGGGCGGAGGGTCTCAGCATCACCCCGCAAAAAACTCGGCCAGCAGAGGCCTGAACGCGGCAAGCAACGCGTCGTCCGGGACCGCGCCTTTGCCCACGCCCGCGTCCGCCGCCGCCCGCCCGCGCGCGACGGCGGCCAGGCGCTCGAGCGCCGACCGCTCGCCCGCGGTCGGCCGCGTCGCGGCGGCCGCCCACGCAGCGGGCGTCCAGCCGGCCGCGACGGCGGCTTGGAGGAAGGCGGTCGTCAGCTTGAGTGTCGTCTCGCACGCGGGGCGCAGCCGAATGCCGGCGGCGGCGAGCGTGTCGAGGTCGGAGGAAGCGTCGAGCGACGCCACGTACGCCGCCGCCGCCTCGTCCAGCGGCAGCCGCGCCTGGCGCCAGTGCTGCCACTCAAAGTGCAGGTCGGACAGGGAGGAGGGCAGGATGTAGGCGTGGTCGATGGGCACGAGGCGGTAGGGGGAAGGGGCGCCGGTGGGGTCGGGTTCGGCAGCGGCGGCCGCGCCGTCGCCGCCCTCGCTCTCCCGCTCCACCACCAGCACGTTGCCCGCATTCCGGTCGGTGTTGGCCAGCCGCGTGTCGATCACGGCGATGCGGTGCACGTCGGTGACGGCAAACCGGGCGGGGCCGATCTCCTCGGCGTCGCCCGCGTGGCGCACGTACGCCTGGAGCGACCCGCGCCGCACAACCACGCGCGGCTTGTCGCCGGGCGCCGCGCCGGGGACGACTTGCTCCAGGTCCACCATCGCCGTCGGGGGGACGCCCGCAAAGCCGGCGTCGAGGATGTAGGCCGCGACTTCGCGGACCGCGCCCTCGCCGGGGAGCACGCCGCGGCCGCCGCCCGGGGCGTCGCTCCCGCCGCCGCCTCCCGGGGAGTTGCTGAGAGCGGAGCGTCCCCCCAAAGCGGACGCGTCCGCTTTGGGGCAGCACGGTCCGGCCGGCTCTTCGTCGACCGGCTTGAAAACGGCGACCGGCGCGCCAGCGGCGTCGTGGAGGAGGTAGGTGCCGCCGGACCCCGCGCGCGCGAGTTCGGGCAGGCGCCCGCGGGCCAGACCGGCGCGGGCGGCGAGCCAGGGGGCGTGCAGGGAGTGGAGGGGGGAGGCGAGGGATGGGGAGGCGAGGGGGGGGGTGAGGGAGTGGGGGCGGGGGGGCGGCGCGGGCGTGGGCGTCGCCGCGTCGGCCGGCACGAGTTCCAGCACCGCGCCAGGCCTCACGCCGGCCGCCGCCAAAGGTTCGTCAGGGGGCAGCTCGCACCCGTCGAGGAGCAGGCGGTGGGACGAGCCAGCGCGCGGGAGCGGCTCGCCCGCGGCGGCGGCGGCGGCCGCCGCGAGCGCGCCCGCGGTGCCGGCCAGGGACGCGCACACGCGCAGTTCGAAGCCGCCGCGCGGCGCGCGCGTCAGGGCGAGCCGCGCCCCCCGGCGGACGACGAGGTGGAGGACGGGGTCGGCGTCGCCGTCGGCTGGCGGCGCGGGCGACGCAGGGCGCGACGCGGGCAGCGGGGCGCCCTCGCCGAGGACGGTGCCCCGAACGGTGATGGTGCCGCCAGGGGATGCCTGGGCCGCGAGCTTGACGGGCGTCGCCGAGTCGCACGCAGGCGGCCGCGGCGCGGGCGGCGGCGTCGCGGCCGACTTGGGGCGGCTTTGCGGCCCGCGCCCGCCGCCCAGCGCCGCCGTCAGCGCCGAACGGCCGCCGCCGGGCGACGCGATCGCCGCGGCGCCCCCCCGCCCATAGGAGACGGCGCCGCCGTCGCGCGTCACCGCGTCGACCGCCTCGACGTCGCGCAGCCGGCACAAGATGTGAAGCGCCCCCGTCGGTCCGCCGTCAGCCGTGGCACCGACGGCAGCCGCCAGGGCGTCCAGCCCTGGGTCGTGCGCGCCGATTACGAGCGTATGGGGCCGGACTCTGTAGCGCGCCGCGCGCGCGAACCGCAGCGTGGCCGACGCGACGGCCGCCACCGGCGGCGCGGCGGGGCCGGTCGCGCCGCGCACGTACACGTTGACCTCGCCGTCGGCGGGCAGGCCGTCGGGCGAGGCGGAGGACGCGTGCGGGTCGGTCGGCGCGAGCGCGAGCGACGCGAGCGCCGGCAGCGCGGCCTCGGGCACGGCACGCGGGGACAGCGTATCGGGGGAGGCTGACATGTTGGCGGGCGGCGAGGGGGGACGGGCGCAGTGGAGTCAGGGTGGGGTGAATCCGCGCGCCGCGCGAGCCAATCGGGCCCGCCGCGGCCCCGCCCGGCACGCCGCCAGGCGCCGGCGGTCGCGCGTTGATTCAGGCGCGCGCGCGGGGCCGGCCGCGGGGTCCGGGCGGCGTCAGCCTCGGGGCGTTGTGTGGGCGTGCGCGTCCGGCGCTCTCCGCGGCCGAGGAAGAGACTGCCGCCCGCCCGGCGCACCGCCGCCGCCCGCCCGCGGCACACGGGCCACCGTGCAACACGCGCGCCCGCCCGCGGCACACGGGACACCGTGCAACACGCGCCCAACGACGCGGCGGCTTTCCCCAAAGCCCGAACCCTTCCTCCCTCTCCCCCCCTCAACCACCCCCGCCGAGCAGCGCGGCAAGCTCGCCCGCCCTCTCCTTGGGCACCTGCCGCCCTGGAAACGTCACGTCAAACTCTACGATGAGGTCCCCCTTGCCGCCGCCTTTCGCCGGCATGCCTTCACCCTTGACCGCGCGGCGGTACCCGGGCGTCACCACGTCTTTCAGCGGCACGCGCAGCACGCGCCCCGGCTGCAGCGCGGGCACGTCGACGGTGCCCTCGCACAGCGCCGTCGCCAGCGGGATGCGGGCGCGGCAGAGGAGGTCGTCGCCGTCCCGCGCGAGGGTCGGGTGCGGCGTTTCCGACACGACGAAGACGACGTCCTGCGGCGCCCGCCCCGGCAGCGCGTCGCCGCGCCCGGCAAAGGTGACCCGGGTGCCGGCCTTCCAGCCGGGCTGGACCGCGATCTCCAAAACGTCGGCCTCTTCGCGCACGCCCCCCGCGCCGTCGGCGACGCGGCGCGTGATCTTGCGCTTCTTGACGCAGCCCGTGGAGAGCTCGAGCAGGGTGCATGGCAGGGGCGCTTCCAGGGTGTGCGGGGGGCGGGGGGCGGAGCCGAAACCAAACCCGGCGTCCTGCCCGTCGAAGCGCGGGCCGCCGCCGCCGCGGTCGAAGCCGCCGAAACCGCCGCCCCCGCCTCGCGACGTGAACCCGCCGCCGCCGCCAAATAGCTCCTCAAAGACGCGGGCGGCGTCGGCCTCGGACCAGCGGGAGGGCCCGCCGCCGCCGCCGCCGCCGCCGAAGCCGCCGCCGCCAAAGCCGCCGCCGCCGCCGCCAAAGCCGGGGCCGGGGCCGGCGCCACCCCCGCCGCCCCCCGGCCCCGGCGGCGGCGGGCCGCCGTACTTGAGGCCGTCCTCGCCGTGCGCGTCGTACAGGGGGCGCTTCTCTTTGTCCGTCAACACCGAGTAGGCTTCCGACACGTCTTTAAACTTGGCCTCCGCCGCCGCGTCGCCCGGATTCTTGTCCGGGTGGTACTGCATGGCCAGCTTGCGGTACGCCTTCTTGAGCGCGGCGTCGTCCGCGGACCGGGGCACGCCGAGGATGCCGTAAAAATCGCGGCCGCCCGCGACGCCGGGCATGGCGGCCGGCGCGCTCTCTCAACCGGTGCGGGCGGCGGTGGATGCGGCGCGCGCGCAAGCGCGGCGCGGCGCGGGCCCGGGGTATGATCCGCGCGCCGGCGTCCTGCGCCTTCACACCCGGTCGCCATGGCGTCGGCCGTCGTCGAGGCTGACGCCTTTGACGCCCACCCGTTCGTCCGCCTGGTGCGCGCGACCGTGGCGCGCGATGAGGCGCTCGTGGCCCACCTGTTGGCCGACCCCAACGCCGCGCTCAACGCTGCCCCCCACCCGCTCCCGCCCCTGACGCCGCCGCTGGTGGAGGCGGCGGCGCTCGGCGACGCGGGCCTGGTGTCGCTCCTCCTGGCCGCCGGCGCCGACGCGGCCGCGGTCGACGTCGCGGGCGGCTCAGCGGCGCACCACGCCGCGGCTGCCGGCGCGGTCGACGTCCTCTCCCTTCTCCTCGCCGCCGACGCCGCGGCCGCCGCCGCGCTCACAGTCGCGCGGGAGACGCTGCTACACGCTGCTGCGGCCGCGCCCCGACACCGGAGCCAGGCGACGGTCGTCTGGTTGCTCTCCCGCGGCGCCGACGCGACTGCCGCCTGCCTCTCGGGCTCGACCCCGCTCCACTGGGCCGCGCGCGCCGCGGCGCCGGCCGTAGTCGCGGCCGCCCTGCTCGACGCGGGGGCGGCGGCGGCGGCGGCCGACGCGGCGGGCGACACTCCGCTCCACTGCGCGTCGAGGGCAGGGTCGGCCGACCTGGCATCTCTCCTGCTCGCCCGGGGCGCCCCCGCCTCTTCTGCCAACGCGGCCGGCGTCACGCCCCTGCTCCTGGCCTCCTTTTTCGGGCACGCCGCCGTCGCGCGCGCGCTCGCGTCCGCGGGTGCCGACCCGCGCGCCGCGGGCCCGCGCGGCCTCTCCGCGCTCGACCTGGCGGCCGAGCACGAGCACCAGGACGTGCTGGACGTGCTCATGGCGGCGGTCGGGGGGATGGTCGAGTAGGGGTGGTGGTGGAAAGTGTGTGTGTTGCACCCGCGCTCCTCGTCTCTCACTCGTCCGTCAGCGCGGCCAGCCCGTACGTGCGCTCCACAGCCAGCTTCCATTTGGCGTAGCGCGCCTCGATGGTGGCAGCGTCGGCGGTGCGGGCGAACACGGTGGGCTTGGCGCCCGCGCCGACGCTAAACGCGGCCTCGGCACTCCACACCCCCGCCCCCACCCCCGCCGCCAGCGCCGCCCCCAAACTCGTCGTCTCCCCGTGCGGCGGCCGCACGACGGCGACGCCCAGGGCGTCGGCCTGGATGCGCATGAGCGCGTCGCACGCGGCCGCGCCGCCGTCGACGCGCAGCGACGCGAGGCCCGGCGCCCCTATGACCGCCGCGTCCTCCGCCATCGCGTCCGTCACCTCCCGCGTCTGCCACGCGATGGCGTCGAGCATGGCGCGGCAGACGTGGGCGCGGGTGGTGCCCGCGGTGACGCCCAGCAGCGCGCCGCGCGCGTCGGCCCGCCAGCGCGGGGCGAGCAGGCCGCCAAACGCGGGCACCAGGATGAGGCCGCCGGAGGACGGGACGGAGTCGGCGACGGCGCCGATGGAGGACGGGGCGTCGAGGGCGGCGAGGCCGTCGACGAGCCACGTGACGCCCGCGCCCGCGACGGCGACCGCGCCCTCGAGCGCGTACAGGGCCTCGGCGTCCGGCCCCAGTTTGTACGCCACGGTGGTCAACAGGCCGTGCGCCGAGGGCGGGGGCGTGGGGCCGGTGACGAGGAGGACAAAGGCGCCGGTCCCGAACGTCGCCTTGGCGTCGCCCGGGCGGCAGCGCTGCCCCAGCAGCGCGGCCTGTTGGTCACCCAATATGCCGGTGAGCGGGGCGCCGGCGAGGGGGCCGGCCGCGACGGCCCCGTACCGCTCCGCGGACGACGCGACGGCCGGCAGCCACGCGGGGTCGACCCCCATCGCCCCGCACGTTGGCGCGTGCCAGGTCAAAGAGGCGATGTCCAGAAGCCCTGTGCGGGACGCGTTGGTCGCGTCCGTCACGTGGGCGCCGCCGCCGGACGCTCCACCGGTGAGCGACCACACGAGCCACGAGTCGACCGTGCCAAACCGCAGCGTGCCTTTGGCGGCCGCGTCTCGCACCGCGTCCACATTGTCCAGCATCCACCGCATCTTGTAGGCGGAAAAGTAGGGCGAGACCGGCAGGCCGGTCGCGGCGCGAAACGCGTCGCGCCCGCCGTGCGCCGCCTCCACGCCCGCGCACACGCCCCCCGTGCGCGCGTCGTTCCACACGATGGCATTGCATAAAGGGAGGCCTGTCACTGAATCCCAGGCGACTGTCGTCTCGCGCTGGTTGGCGACGCCGACCGCCACGACGCGCGCGGGCGCGCCCGACGCCCGGGCGGCGGCCAGGGCGCCGCCGGCGCACAGCTCGACGGACCGCAGGATCTCGGCGGGGTCGTGCTCGACCCAGCTAAGAAGAGGAGAGGGTGGGGGATGGGCGCATGGGGCAACGCACGCGCGTGCGGCGTCCAACGACCCCCACCCCTCTCAACATCTCTCACCCGGGCTTGGGGTAGTGCTGGGTGAGGGCGACCTGGTGGCACGCGACGACGGCGAGGTCGGACACCGCATAAAGAAAGACGCGCGTCGACTGCGTGCCCTGGTCGATGGCCGCGATCACGTCCACGGGGGTCGGAAGGGGTGGCATGGTCGCGTTTGGGGGGTGGGAGGCTGGGGCGTGCGCTGCGGCCGCCCGCCCGCACGCGGAGAGTGTTGTACGAGAGTCGTGCGGGGCGTCGCTGCCTCCCGACCCTCGCTCTCGCGCACCGCGACAATGGTCGCACGGCGGCATCCCTGTTCCAGGACGCGGGCGGCACGCCCGCTCCCCCGCGTCGACCCCCTCCCTCCCCCCTCAAACCTTGAACTCCTCGTGCTCCCGCGCCAGCGCCGACAGCATCTCGTACAGCGGCTCAAACTCGGGCGGCGGGTCGACGGCGCCGTCCAGGATGGAGGACGGCGTCGCGCCGCGGCCGTAGGCGGCCGCGTTCTTTTTCGACGCCGCCAGCATCGCCCCGCCTTTGAGCGACAGGTCGAGCATGGCCCCCGCCGCGACGGAATACGGCACGGTGGGGCAGCCGGCCTCGACGGATTGAACCACTTCCCGTTCGCGGCCGGCGACGACGTCGAGCTCGAGGCCGACGCGCGGCGCGCCTTTCACGGCCGCCGCCACCGCCTCTTTGTCCCCGAGCACCACCACCGACCGCATGACGTCGTAGCCCAGGGTGAGGCCGAGCCCGGCGGCGTGGCAGGTGGTGAACGCGGGCGCCGACCAGCGCGTGACGCCGTCGGTTTTCCCCAGTTTGGCGATGGTCAGGGCGCGCCCGCGCGCGCCAGAAACCCCAAACCCGCCCGTTTGCACGACGACAAATTGGAGGCCGGCGCACGTCTTGAGGTAGTCGCGCGGGAGCATCGGCGTCGCGCGCTCCCCCCCCGCTTTCGCCGACTGCGGCCTCCGCCCGCCCGCGACGCGGGCCAGCATGGACATGGCCAGGGCGGCGTCCTTTTGGAGCATGATGGAGGGGTGCTTGGTGTCGTTGGAGAACTAGAAGGTGGAGGAAGGGGTGTGGGGGTGGGGGGGGTCGAGGCTGAGTGCCTCGAACGACGCGCTCTCAAGCCAACCACCACATGATATCGACTCACCGAGCGTCCGTTGGCCATGGCGGACGGTCGCCGCGGCGGGCCGGGGCTGGAGGAGGGGGAACTGGGAGGCCTGGTGGGACATGGAGTCGAGCGGCGCGCGGGCGCCCTGAAATGGCGCCACCGGTGCGCGGTCGGCAATGTCAACGTGTGCGATGATGTGCTAGGCGATAAACGCCGCGGGCGGAGCCCGCCCGCGGCCGAATGGGCGCGACCGCCGCCGCGCATTGGCCGAACCTCGGCCGGCAATGCGGGAGCCGGCCCGAGATCGCGCTCCGACATCGCACCTGGTCGGCGGTGTGGCGGGCGAGGGCGGGGCGGCGCGAGGCAGCGCCGGCTGGTGTGGCGCCCCCGCCGCGCCCGTCCCACACCCCGGCCTCGCGCCTGGGCGCCCCCCGGCGGACGCCCGCATGCCCGAGCCCCCCGCCGATCCAGGCGGCCTCGCCGCCGGCCGGGCCGCGCTGGACGATGGCGACCTCCCGACCGCGGCCGCGTGCGCGGCGGCGTGCCTGGCCCGGGGCGAGTGCTACCACGCGCGCTGGTGTGATGGAGGGAGGGAGGAGGGGTGGGGGGCCCGGTCGTCGCTGCCGCGACGCGGCCTGCCGGAAGGCGCGCCATCCGACCTCGCCTTTCTTCCCTCTAGCCTCGCCGGCCGCGCCGCCTACTACTCGGGCGACACAGAGGCCGCCGCGTCCCACTTTGCGGCCGCGACGGCGCTGGACGACGTGGCGCTGCCGGCGTGGGAGGGGGCGGCGCTCGCGGCAACCGCGGCGGGCGACCATGCAGGGGCCGCGCGCACGTATGCGGAGCTGGTGAGAGAGAGATGGCGTGTGTGGCGAGGGGTGGCGGCCAAGGCGACGCGCGCGGGGCGCCCACCGCAACACCTTCCCTCTTTTCGTTCCCCAGACGCGCCTCGCGCGGGAAGCCGGCCTGGAGGCCAAAGAGCGCGAGTTCCTCTGGCGCAACGCCGAAGCCCTGGACAAGGGCGGCGACGCGGCCGCCTCCCAAACCCCGCTCCGTACCCTGCTCGCCCGCCGCCTGACCCGCGCCCAGCGCGTCGAAGCCCTCTGCTTCCTGGCCGACGTGCAGGCCAAGGTAGAGGCTGCGGCCCAAGACGCGCGCGTGGCCGAGCTGGCGGCGGCTGACGCCGACGACGCGAGCCGCGCGAGCAGCGCCAGCACCGCCACCACCATCCGCCCGCCCATGCCCCGCTCCGCCTCCCGCCTGCGCCTCGTCGCCGACGCGGAAGCCGCCGCCCGCGCGGTCGCCTCCGACGGCGGGTGGGGCGACACGCTGCGCGCGGTCGTCGCGCTCACGCGCCCGTGCCCGCGCTACGCGCGCTACCACGAGGCCCACCTGCAGCGCCACCTGTCGGCGCTCGGGGCGCACCCGCCCCGGTCCGCCGCCCGGGCGGACGCGCGGCAGGCGGCGCTGGAGGAGTGCGTGCGCATGATTGCCGCGCCGGGCGGGTGCGCGACGCCGTTTCCTTTCGAGGCCGCCATCTGGCTCCTGGAGGAGAATGAGGAGTTGACGGGTGGCCACGGCGCCCCCGTCTCCGCGGGCTCGCTGCGGCGGCTGCGCACGACGCTCGCCGACTCCGCCCCCGCGTCGGCCGTCGCGTCGCCGCTCGGCGCAGTGTCGCCGCCGCCCCGGTCCCTGCTCTCGCCCCGCGAGTCGGCGGGCGCGGGGTTTCTGTCGCCGCACGACTCGCTGCGGGGCGTCACGCCGCCCCCGGCCGCGGGCGCGTCGCCGCGCAGCCTGTCCTTGGGCCCGCCCGCGTCGCCGCGCGCCGACCCCGCCGCCCGCGCCGCGCCCCAGCGCCGCACCTCCCTGAGCGCCATCCACCCGACCGGCGCCGCCGCCGCCGCCGCGGCGGCGGCCGCCCCGGTGCAGCTGGGCTGGTTTCGGGGCAACTCGATCGTGCGGTCGGCGTCGGAGCGGCGCCTCGTCGGCGGCCTGGTGCCGCGCGCGGGGGGGTCGAGGCCGGCGTCCGCGCACCCGACCGGGGTGGCGGCCCGGCCGACGCTGGTGGGCGCGGGCGACGAGGCGGGCGACGCCGACGACGACGACCTCGACGGCGCGCCGACCGAGTCCGTCATCCGCATCGAGCAGTTTGGCATGAAGCTGTCCCACCAATTTCCGTGGGCGCCCGCCGCCGCGGCCGCGGTCGGCCTCGCGCTGCGGCGCCGCTTCCTGTCCGACCCCGACGCCCCGTCGTCGGCGACGCGCCGCCGCCAAATCACCGCCACCCTGCGCCGCGGCGTGCTGGCGGGCGCGGATTCGGCGGCCGCCTGGAAAGCTCTCGCCGAGCTGCAGTACCAAAACCGGGACTATGGCGCGGCGCGCGACACGGCGACCGCGGGGCTGCAGTGGTCGGCGCGCCGCCGCGCGGCGGGCCACGAAACGCTCACCTCGTTTGCGCTGTCGTTGCGCCTCTGCCTGGCGCGCTGCCTGCGCCGGCTGGGGCTGCTGGACGAGGCCGAGGCCGCGTTCAAGATTCTGGCGGGGTGGGTGTCGGAGGGCGAGTGCGCGTTTGACTGCCTCTCCGGCTCCCCGCCCGTCCAGATTCGCCAGCAAGCCCTGCGCGGCCTGGCCAAGATCGCGTTGGCCCGCGGCGACCGCGCGGGCGCGAAAGCGATCTACGAGCGCGTGCTCGGCAAAGCGCTCATCGGGCGCGGCGCGCCGGCCGAACACTGGGCGCACGCGGAGTACGCCTGGCTCGCGTTTGAAGACGGCGACCTGGAGACGGGGCGGGCGCAGCTGGAGGCGGCGCTGGACGCGGCGGCGTCCGCAGGGTGCGCGGTGACCGACTCGGAAATCGCGGAGCACGATTACCGCCTCGGCCGCATCCTCTGGACCATGGGCGGGCCTTTGAAGGAAGCTCCATCGTCCGCCCGCGCCAGATTCGAGGCCGCGGCCGCGGAAGAGTCGGACGTCCAGGCCGACGCGGCCGCGTGGGCGGGGCACTGGTGGCGCGAGGTCGGCGCCGACCCCGCGCGCGCTGCCAACTGCTACGAAAAGGCGTTGGAGCTGGACCCGAGCAACGAGTGCGTGGCGCACAACCTGGCGAGCGCGCGCGCCGAGGCGGCCGCCGCGCGCGCGGCGCGCGCCGAGGCGGCGGCGGGCGACGACGCGGTCGCCGCCGCCGCCGCCGCGGCCGCCGCCGCCGCCGCCGCCCCCGTGCGGAGAGCGGCCTACAACTCGCGGCTGGCGAGCACGTGGTCGGCCTCGTTCTCGGTGCGGCCGGGCAAGTGAGAGGGAGCTAGATGGTTTGTGGGGGGTTGCTCCCTCTTGCGTTGCAGTCTGCGTGCCTCCCGTGTGTCCCTCGATCACGCGAGCAGGGCGCGCCTCTCTCCCGCCTCCCAGGGCGCCGCGTGCGCCGCGCGGCGCAGCAGCGCCAAACGCGCGGCGCCGGCGGGCGTCGCCGCGGCGGCCGCGCGCAGCGCGGCCGCGGGGCGCGGCGGCGGCCACCGGGAGAGCGTGGCGGCAGCAGCGGTGGCGGTCGAGGCGTCGGCAACGGCGGCGGGCGGCAGGTCGGCGAGGCGGTCGGCGCCGCCGCGCGCGGTGTGCGCCAGGGCGGCCGCCGCCAGCCCGCGCGCCGCGGCCGCCGCCGCCGCCCACTCTCCCTCCCACGGGCACGCGTGTGCGGCACGGGCCAGGAGGGAGCCGGCGGACTTGCCCGCCGCTGTCGCGGCGTCGGCCGCAGCCGACAGGCACGCGGCCGCCGCCTCGGCCGGCGCCGCGCCCGGCACGAGAGCGGCTAGCGTCAGGGCGTCGCCAGCGCTGGTCCCGCCGATGCAGGCGGCCGCCACCAGCGCCTCGCGCAACGCATCGGCGCGCGGGGCGTTGGGCGGGAGGCGGGCGGCGGCGGCCGCGACAGACGCGGCCGCGGACGCCGCCTTTCCGGGCCCGGCCGCCACGCGCGCCCCAAGCGAGCAGCGCAGCGCTTCCGCGCCCACCTCGGGCGAGTCAGCCAGCGCGAGCAAGGGCGCCAGGTCGCCAGTGGCGGCCGCCGTGGCGCGTGCGGCGGCGAGCCGGTCGGCGGGCGGGAGGGAGGGATCGTCGTCGGCCGAGGGCGCTTCTGGGCGCCCGGTCGCAGCCAGACACCGATGCAGGCCCACGCGGGCGACGGTGGCCGGGCTCGGAGCGCCGGCCGCCGCCCACGCGGGCGGCTGGTCGACCGAGAGCAGCGCCACCGCCGCCCTCCAGTGCGCCTCGGCCGCGCCCGCGTCGCCCGCCGCCAGTGCCGCCGCCCCCGCTGCCGCCCTCGCTGGCCCGCAATCGGGGCGGGCGGCCGCCGCGCGCGACGCCGCGGCGGCCGCGCGCGGCGTCCATCCCCCGCCACGCCACGCCGCTTCCGCCACCGCCAAACTCGCCTCCACGCCCCCCCCCAGCGTCAGCGCGTGCTCGTACGCGTCGGCGGCGGCGGCCGGGGTGGGCGCGACCGCGCCGGCGGCGGCCCAGACGGCCGCGTCGGCGGGGGCGCGCGACCGCGCGGCGGCCAGCGCGGCGTCGGCCTCGGCCCCGTGCAGCCGCACCAGGTCGGCCCAGGCGCTCCCGTCGCGAGGGTCGAGCGCCAGGGCGCGGGCGAGGGCGGCTTCCCGGGCAGGGGGAGGGGAGGTCGGCACGCGGCCGAGCGCAGACCACAGCAGCGCGTCGGCGCCGTTGAGGCGCAAGCCGGCGCGCAGGCAGCGGGTAGAGGAGACCAGGAGAGCGTCCGAGTCGGCGTGCGCTCCAGGAGCCGACCGTAGGGCGGCGGCGGCCGCCGCGAGCGACGCGGCCGCGTCGCCCCACGCGCCGGCGGCCGCCGGCGCGCGAAATAACGCGCCCGCGTGCGCGCGCCGCGCGCGCACCGCGGCGGCCAAGCGCCCACGCCAGGCTTCTGGATCTTTTGCATCGGACCCGACCGCCGCGACAACGAGCGCGGCGTCGCCCGCGGCCTTGAGCGGCGCGGCGGCGGTCGGCGCGGCGGCCGCCGCGCCACGCGCGGCCGCCTCGGAAGCCGCCGCCCACGCGGCCGCCGCTCCCGGCTCGCCCGCGTGCGTGGCGTCTAGAGCGCGGCCCAGGAGGGCGTCGGCGGCGGCCGCGTCGGCGGCAGGGGTGCCCGCCGCAGCGTCCGCGCGCTCGCCCGCCCCTACCCAGTCGCTGCACAGGACCGCCATCCGCGCCGCACACGCGGCCGCGTGCGCGCCGGCCGAGTCGCCGGTCGGCAAAAGATCGGCCGCCCGGCCATAGGCTTTGCCGGCGGCCGCCGGGCGGCCGGCGGCGGCGTACGCGCCGCCGAGGCCGGCCCACGAGCGCGCGTCGCCGCCGTCGGCGCGCAGCGCGCCCTGCCACGCGGCGACCGCGGAGTCGCCGGTCAAGGTGGAGGCGACCTCACGCCACGCCCAGGCGGCGCGGGGGTCGGCGTCGGCGACGCGGCGCGCGACGGCGGCAGCGCGGGCGGGGTCGCCCGCGGCACGCGCCGCAGCGACGGCGGCGCGCGCGGCGCGCTCCTGGCGCGGGTCGGCGTCCACGGCCCGCGTCCAGCACGCGATAGCACGTGGCTCGTCGCCCTTGTCCCGGTATGAAAAACCGAGTTCGGCAAAGGCGGGCCCGCGCGCGGGCCCCGCGACGGCGGCCGCCGCGAGCCACGCGCGCGCCGCGCCCTCGCGGTCGCCCGATGAGGCCAGAGCGCGCCCAAGGTGCAGCCTGTGCGCCTCGAGCTCCGCCGCGGTCGCTTCTCTCTCGGCCGCCTTGACGGCGTTGCGCAGCGGGTCGGCCGCCGCGGCGCCGTCGCCCGCCGCGAGCAGGGCGCGGCCGAGGTCGCCCCACGCCCAGTGCTCGGCGGCAGGGGGCTCTGTTAGGGCATGGAGCTCCTGTAGGACGGCGGGCGAGTCGGCCGCCAGGAGGCGGGCCAGGCCGCGGCGTGCGAGGCGCGCGGCCGACCCGGGCGCGCTGCGGCGGCCTTCTGGCGACCGCTCCAGCACAGTGGCCCAGTCGGTCCGCGCGCCGTCGGTTTCCCCGGCCGCAGCTTTTGCACGGGCGGCCAGCGCGCGAGCAGCCAGGGCGGCCTCGCACGTCTGCAGGCCGCGCGCCTTGAGCGCGCGCAGCGCGGCTCGCGCGGCCTTGCCGGCCTCGAGGTCGAAGCCGAGGGCAAAAAACAGGTGGGACGACGTGATGAGGGCGGCGGGCGACGGCGGGTCGCGCGCTTTGAGGGCGGGCGCGAGCTCGGGGTTTGGGCGGTGGGCGGCCGAGCGCTGCGCGCGCGCCTCGACCGCGGCCGGCGCGTCGGCATCGAGCGCGGTTAGAGCATCCGCGATCCTGATCCACGCCGCATCGCTCGCGGGGTCGGCGGCGTCGCCCGCGAGCGCGGCGTCGGCCGCCAGGTCGAGCGCGGCGGAGAGGGAGGCGGCCGACGCCGGTGCGAGCCCCGCCAGGCGGGTCGCTGCACGCCGGGCGGCGTCCATGTCGTCCGAAGCACGCAGGGTGACGCTCGCATGGCGCGCCAACGCGTCGACGAGGCCCGCGTCGCCGGCGGGCGCGTCGGCGGCGAGCGCGGCGGCGAGAGCGGCGGTCGCGGCCGCGCTGCCGGCCTCGCCCGCCGCCACGCGCGACCGGGCCTCGCCCATGATGGCGGCGCCGCGGTCGGAACCGGGCAGGCCCCAGTCCAGCGCCTGGCGCCAAGAGGTGGCGGCCGCCGCGTGCGCGCCCACCGCCTCGCGCGCGGCGGCCAGCGACGCGGCCGTGGCGGCCAGGCGACCTTTGGCCGCGTCGTCCACCGGCTCCCCCGACAGCTCCAGCACCTTTTCCAGCGCCGCCGCAAGCGCGCGCGCGTCGCCCGCCGCGGTCGCGAGCTCGGCCAACCCCTTCCACGGCGCGGCCGACGCCGGCGCCAGGGAGGCCGCTTGCTCGTAAGAGGACGCCGCGCTCGGGCGGTCGCCCTTGGCAAAGTAGGCCTTGCCGGCGAGGCTAAAGAACAAAAGAGGGGGAGAGGGGCGCCCGCGTCAAGGCGCGCCAACGGCCGCAGCCGCCCTCCGCCCCCATCCACCGCCATCAAACGCACAGCATCGCGTCCACGCTGCCGGCCTCGGCCGTGAGAGCGTCGTGGCAGCCCTGTAGCGCGTCGTCGGGGCGGCCGGCGAGCAGGGCGGCGTGCGCCGCCCGCAGGGCGGCTTTCAATGCGGTGGATGGCGCCATGGTGAATTCGGGGCCGCGGCCGGGCGCGCGGCGCGGGAGTGTGGGCACGCGGCGCGCTCCCGCGACTTGACCACTCTGTGCCCCACCCGCCACGCATTGCACCCTCCTTGCGCCCTCAAACCACTCCACACACCTCCCTCCACCTCCATCTACCATGGGCGGAATGATGTCGACGCCCGGCAAGAGCCGGGAAGAGATCGCCGCGCTCGCGGCCGCGCCCGCGGGCGACTGGATCCCGCCTCTGGGCAAACCGAATCCCGTGCGTGTGATTGGAGGGGAGGAAGGGGGGGGGGACGTGTGGGAGCCGGAGAGCGCGAGCCTCCTGGGTCCTCGTCATCTCCCCTCTCCCTCCCACCCCCAGGCCAACCCGCGCGTCTTCCTCGACATCGCCCTGGGCCGCAACCCCGCCGACAGGGTGCCCCTGGGCCGCATCGTGGTGGAAGTGCGGGCGGAGGTGGTCCCCAAGACGGCCGACAACTTCGCGCAGCTCGCCCAACGCGCGCCGGGGCTAGGCTACCCTGAATCCAGGTTCCACCGCGTCATCCCCGGCTTCATGTGAGGAGTATGGAGGGGGCGCGGGGTCGTGGCGCGTTTGCTGCGCCGACGCGCCGACCCTCCGGTGTCCCTGTCTCATTCCTAGGTGTCAGTTTGGCGACTTCACCCAGGACAACGGGCGCGGCGGCGCGTCCATCTACGGGTCCAAGTTCCCCGACGAAAACTTTGCGCTCACGCACCGCGGGCCGGGCATTCTGTCGATGGCAAACGCGGGGCCCAACACCAACGGGTCCCAAGTCTTCATCACGACCAAAGCGACCGGCTTCCTGGACAACAAACACGTCGTGTTTGGGCAGGTGGTGGACGGGTGGCCCGTGGTCAAGGCGGTCGAGGCGTGCGGGTCCGCGTCCGGCGCGACGGCGCACGACGTCATGATCGCGGCTTCGGGCGTCCTCCACCCCGGGGCGACCGCCGCCGCGATGGCGGTTTCGTCTCGCGTCGCTGTCGGCGCGGCGCGTGTGGGGGGCTTGGCGGGGGGCGCGGCCGCGCAGAGGGCGCGGTCGCCGCTGCGCCCCGCGCTCGTTCCGCGCCGCGCGGGCGCGGCTGCCGCCCGCGCGGCGCCGGGGCTCGCCGCCCGCGCTCGCACCGCGCGCTTTGTGTGGTGATGGCGCTGAATCGACAGGCGGGGCAGAAAAAAAAGAAACCAGTCTCACGCCGCGCCGCGGAACAGCGCCAACCCCCCGCACGCCGTGCCCGCCACCACCTCCCCCGTGCCGGGCGCCACCGCGACGCAGGTGATGAAAGAGGCGGGCGGGGCGGGCACGAGCGTGGCGGCGGGGTGGGTCTCGCCGTCACCCTCCTCAACTCGCGCGGGCGACGCGCGGCCGCCGCAGTCGACCGCCACGACCCCCCCCCCGCCCGCCGCTGGCGCGAGGTACAGCCCGCTGGCCGGCGCCCACGCGCCGTGCAAGGCGGCGGCCGCGTGGCGGGCGTGGGCGGGGGGCGGGGCGTGGAGGTGGGAGACGCGCGCGGTCGCCGCGTCGACCGCGCCCGTCCAGCCGCACCCCGTCTGGAAGGCCAGGCCGCCGCCCCGGGGCGCCGCGTCCAGGGCGGCGGGCGGGCCCAGGTCGCAGTCGCCGGCGGCGGAGGCGCCGAGGCCGGGCAGGGCGGCGAGGGCGGTGGGGAGGTGGACGTGAGCGAGCGCGCGCGCCCCGGCGAGGCCGCCCAGCGCCCCGCCCACCCCGCTGCTCGCCACGCGCACGTCCCACATCGTAACGTCGCCGCCGTCGGACGCGAGCGCGACGACGTCGGCAAAGGCGGCCGCGCGGCGCGCGCGCGGCGCGAGCGCCGGGCGGCCGCCACCGCCGGGCCCGCACAGGAACGCCACCGCCCGCTCCGACCGCGCGCGCGCGTCGAATATGTGGCCGTGCCCGGCCGCGTCGCCCGCGGCGTAGGCGTGCGGGCGCGGGGCGGCGGGCGCGAGGCAGGTGAGCGACGGGCGCGCGCCGCCGCCGCCGCCCGCGCCGGGGTGCGGGGCCAGCGTGCGCGTGGGCGCGTCCCCGCACACCGTCAGATCGTAAAGCGCGAGGAATCCGTTGGTCGAG